>JGI24710J26742_10000330_pt1 | contig 43791 bp, 37 predicted proteins | sample BioPla2DNA2_FD_26742 | JGI IMG/M metagenome (IMG submission 26742)
GTGTATGGAACTATTCCGTTAAGCCAAATGAGCATTGGACAAGTTTACTTGGACAAGGCCATGGCGAGGAATAGTCTAACTTTAGTGAACCTTTGATGTTTTAAATAATCCTTCATTTATAGGTGTCTACTTACTTTCAGGCTCGACTGGCGTAAACTGCACTGCAATTCTACCAGCCATTATACGAAATTGAGTAGGAGAGAGGACCTCTCCTGCTCAATTGTATTTTTTCCACTCAAAAACAGTGAGTAAAACAAACAGTTACTATCTCATTAACCTGGCTTTATACTGTTTGGGGTTGTTGAGGTTGAGGGTGATCAGATAGTTGCCGGATTCTACTACATCGATGTTAGCCCCATCGTAAGACAGGTTATCCATATCGCCGCCCAGGTTGATCGCCCAAGCTTCGTTGGCCCTGAACTTGAACGACTTGCCCCCCTCAAGTGTGGTTGAAACGCTCCACATTCTGGTATCGGGGTCATAGGTCATAGGTGTTGAGTTGTCCCAGCCTCCTTCTGTCGCATCCCCAATTAATCCCCACTCGGTTTTCTCGGCCGTGTAGGTGTAGGGCGAACCGGAAAGGTCTACGTTTAGCCTATAGTAACCCGCTTCCGTTACATTCAAGTTGTCAGCACCACCGTCATCGGTGAGCACACCTTCGCTGCCGCTATCGCCATAATTTATGCCGCCCCAGTTGGGTTGTGATGTGAATTTAAACGCGTGTGGGCCGTCAAAATAGACATACCCATCATATTTGAAGTCGAAATTGCGACAATAGACAGTGGGAGCTGTACCCGGGTCCCAGCCCTGGTGACTGCCTGCCACGTAGAGTGTAAGGTTCATCTCGCCAATCACCTCAATATTGTATGTATACTCCATCATATTAAGCGTGATCTTAACCCAGCCGGGAGCTTCAATCCTCATCGCGCCGCCACCGACAAGTTCTCCTGAAAGGGCGGGATTTTGGTCAATGGGATTACCCAGAACGCCATCCCAAGAACCGGCATCTTTGCACGATTTGGGAACAATTTTAAAGTTGCCCTCAATATTGTTCGCTAGCAGGGTGAAGATAGGATCTTCATACACATCTTTTCCGCTATGGGAGAATTTGTAATCTCCAAGATTGTCGAAGTTCCACTCGTTGGCATCTCCTATAAGGTAGTACCCCGTTTCAATTACCGGACCCACGGGAGTAACCTTAACGGGTCCCAATACACTCTTCTCGGGTAGTAAAATCTTCTCTCCCCCCTCCTTAATGTAGGACAATACCTCCAGGTATAGATCCCGCTCATAAGGAGCTTTACCATATAGTGTTTTAACCGCCTCGTTTAAATCGTTCGCGGTTATGGTTGCGACCCCGTTTTCTGTTATTGACGACAGATCCACGGCATTTTCAAACGATTCGGTGTTCGATAACCTCAGAGAGAAATCGATGGATGCTCCTTCGCTCAATTTACCGGTGGAGGTTGTTTTAACCGCGCTAAAGGTAGCGCTCGTAAGTTGCTCTTCGGAGAGAACAATGGCTGATGCAAGCTGGTCTCCCAAGGCAAACTTAAATCCGGTTGTTTCCTGCAACTCCTCCTGTTCGCTTGTTTGCGGTGGTTGCGCTACATGGTCGTAAACGCTATCATCGCAACTCCACAACATACCAATTGTTACAGCAAACAGGGTAATTAAATATATTTTTGTTCTCATTATGATTAAAATTATTACTTTCAAAAATATTCTATGTAACTCGCTTGTAGTCACGCACTAGCCTGGGTGACCTCGTGCTCGTTCCATAAAATTGAGCTTATTCTATTTTGCCGGTTCTCTTGGTAAAGTTGATATACAACCGCTGTCCGGCTTGCCCCTGAATACGATCCTGGTCGCCTCCCGTACCGCGAGGTACAAACAGGCCATTGAATACCAAAAATTCGGTATGCCACCACTCCTGACCCGGCAGTTGAATGTTCGCGCGGATCTCCCCGTCATTGGTAAATGCGGGCGATATAAAGTCGGCGTCTGCACCTAATGAGAGGTCGGGCACCTCAAACATAAATTCCGGCAGGTTGTCCCATTTGTCTCCTATAATCTGTCCCTTGATATATGCCTCTGGTTTTAAGAAATCTACTTGGAACTTGTAGTCTCTGCCATCGAGAGAGGTGGTAACCACCACGATATACCAGCCGGGATTGCCAATCTTTATATTGCCACCTTCATCCGACGGCGCGGCCAGTGTTACCGACTCATCACCGAAAGTAACTTGCCCGTGGCCAAGTTCGTTCCCGTTCCATGCTTTTGCATAGTTGAATTTAATTTGGGCGTTATCGCCTTCATTTCCATCTGTCTGTCCCAGGTATTGCATATACCAGAACTTGCCGGGTGCTCCATAGACCGGAACCATCTCGGTCGCGTTGTTCCAATCCCAGTTTCCGGCGACATTGCCAATAATATACATCTCCTCCGGCAATTGTACCGGTTCCAAAGCAAAGTAGCCTAGTACCCGTGGCAGCTCGATAACATTGGAATAGACAGGTGCAAGCCTGCTGTCAGCTATTGTTGCCGCTACCCGTACAAAGAGCGGATGGGGATCTGTTGGATAATCCTCCTCGACCTCAGCCTTATGAAGCGATACAAGCGCCAGCGCGATATCTTCGGCAGGAACATAAAAGCGCACCTTGTCGTGGCTGCCCGGAACATCAATAAATTCCGCGAAATCTTTCGTTAAAGAGAGCTGTACCGAATATCGCGTTGCCGCTGTAAAACCGTAATCGGGCTGGTTGGTAGAAAACTCAACCAATCCGGCATTTTTCAGGTCATACACGCCCGATGAGTACTTAGGGATATTAAGTACGAAACTGTCAGGTTGTTGTATGACAATTTTTTCATCCTCTTGACACCCTGCCATAAAGAGCAGAGATATCAGAAAAATCGTGAAGCCATATATCTTTTTCATACGATTGTTTTATTTTTTCTGTTAATATCCACTATTCTGTACAAGATTGTTATTCGCACCGGTATCATCGGCAGGCAAGGGATAAACCTTGAAATGATCAGATACCGCGACACCTTCGGCCACGTTGCCTTTCCAGGGCCACAGATACGACGAGCCTGTGAACTTGTTGAAGCGTATAAGGTCTGTACGACGTTGCGCTTCATAGAACAGCTCTCTGCTTCTTTCGTCCAGCAGGAAGTCGAGTGTAAGCTCATCTGCTCCTATGGTCGCGGCATTGTCGTTGTTGTAAGACCGCTTGCGCAGATCATTTATAAGTTGCAGGGCCGTGGTTTTGTCACCACCGCTGCCGCCCCTTAACACCGCTTCGGCATAGTTGAGGTATATCTCTCCCAGTCGGAACAGCGGGAAATCGGTATAGACTATATTGCTTGGAGGCATAGTGCCATCGCTATACACATTGTAATATTTAACAATAGGAATCCCGTTGTCAATAAAGAGCGACTGGTCTACAATCTCCACGTTCTCAGTCTGATCGAGACGGAGCATTAAGAAGCGACTATCTTCGGTATGGATGTTTTCGCGCTCGAATGTTCTAAGCAGCGAAACGGGGGCACGGTTGCCCTGCCAGGCACCGACCGAGTTCACTTCGCTTTGCAGGGCTGAGGGTACAGTGCTGCAGATCAGAAATGTCATTCCTCCCCAGGTTTGGGTTTCCTCTCCCTCGTATCTGATCGGGAAAATAAACTCTTTGGACGTGTGATTGTCTGCCATAAATAGATCTCCGTATACAGGTTCCAGAGAGTAACCGCTATTTATAACCTTATTGCTGTAGGTGATACTTTCGCTGTATTTTGCCTGTCCGATATAGGCTTCGGCATTCAGGTAGAGCCTGGACAGTAGTGCCCAGTTGGCGGCTTTATGCGCGCGTCCGTAGTGTTTGCTGTCGTATCCCACAAAGGGGGCAAGCATATCGGCTTCGCATTCGAGTAACTCTTTCTCAATATAGTCGAACAGCTCTTTTGCCATTATTTGAGGGGGCAGATCGCTCATTGAACTGTTTTCATCTACAAATGGTACATTGTGAAACGCGTCCAGCAGATAGAAGTAGGAGAGTGCCCTTAAAAAACGGGCTTCAGCCCTGTATGCTTTTAACTCATCTTTTACCGCGCTGCTTGCACCGCGATCGTTAAGCTTCCCATCCGTGGTCTCCCTTAGAAGGGCATTAGAGAGGTTTATCTGATAATAGAGCCTGTAGTAGAACCCCTTTATAAACACGTTGTTTGCCGACCAGCTTATGCGGTTCAGGTCGGGAATGCCTTCGTCATTCCAAGTACAGTGAGCTTCATCGGTGGGAAGCTCCTGCAGGTTCCACAGCCCGCGTAAAAAAGAGGCGTGGCTGCCACCGTCAACTCCGGCAACATCAGGATCGCCATCGCCACCACTGTTGCCACTGATTGCTAACCCTGCATAAATCTTGGCGAGCAGCTGCTGATAGGGCGCTATATCTTCCGTAAAGACTATGTCCGACACATGCTCTTCAGGGTCGAGAGGGATGGTGTTCAAATCGCCCACACAAGAGGAGAGTCCCGCTATCACCAGGATTGCAGTGATAATAGAAAAGAAAATATATTTTATTGTTTTCATCTTCATAGAAAATTAAAAATTGAGACTTACACCAACAATAAATACGCGCGGGTGCGGGTAGATATTGTTGTCAATACCGTTGTTAGTAAACTCAGGGTCCAGACCTTTGTAATTGGTTATTACAAAAGGATTCTCTACCGTGAAATAGAGTCTGCCCGACAAGGGGTTGTTAATCACCTGGTCAAAGTTGTATCCCAATGAAATGTTATCCATCTTCAGGAATGACGCGTCCTGAATATAGTAACTTGAGAGGTAGCGAACATTTTCAAAATCGGTATATGTCGCACTGTTAACCCTGTTTTTCAACCAGCCGGCAGGGTCATATATCGTGGACTTTGCCTCTCTGTTGGACTGTATATTGTTGTACACGTAGTTGCCAAGATTTGCCCTCATTGAGAAATTGAGGTCCCACTTCTTGTAAGAGAATCTTGAAGAGAGCCCCATATGGACATCGGGAGCAGAGTTTTTATACGCGACCAGGTCGTCTTCATTGATGCTGCCATCGGCATTCTGGTCTACAAAAACTCCGTCCACCGGTTTGCCGTCGTTATCATATACCTGTTCGTATACAAAGAACGACCCCGCGGGATATCCCACTCTATGAATAGCAATATTGTTACCGGTACCACCATCTATTCCTCCAAAACGCACACCAACATAGTTAGGGTCATCATTTATGGTAAGCTTGGTAATCTCATTTTTGTTGTGTGTAATGTTGTAACTCACCTCCCAATTGATATCTTTACTTACGATGGGACGTCCCGTAATGCTGAACTCCACACCTTTGTTTACCAGCTCTCCCACGTTGGTAAGGAGCTGATTACTGAAGTTGGTACCCGCGGCAACCGCTACGGTGTTCAAAAGGTCGGTAGTCGTTCGGTGATAAACATCGAAAGCTCCGGTTATCCTGTTGTTTAAGAAACCGTAATCAAGTCCGATATTGTAGGTGGCTGTCTCTTCCCACTTCAGATCTTCATCGTATGCCAGGGGTCGTATAAGCGGGATCTTTTTATCTCCAAAGAAGTAGTTGGCTCCAGCCTGACTGTAGCTGTAGCGCGCCATCCACGGATAGTCGCCGCTACCCAAGTTCTGCTGTCCGGTAACCCCGTAACCGAGACGAAGTTTCAGTTCAGAGAGGGTATTGCCAGCGTTTTTCATAAAGGGCTCATTGATAATTTTCCATGCTAAAGCAGCAGAGGGAAACAGACCCCACTGGTTGTCGGGGCTGAATCGTGAAGAGCCGTCGTTACGGACAGTAACCGTAAGGAGGTAACGGTCTAAAAGTGAGTAGTTCAGACGTCCGAAAAATGAAACCACATAGCTTTCGCTCGAGTAGTCATTGCCATCTGTGTAAAACTCTTTGCCAGTTTCTTTCTGCATAGCCGCTGAATAGGGGTACTCATTTTCGGTTTCAAAATAGAAATGTTGCCAAGAGTAACCTGCCATGGCGTCAATATTGTGTGCAGAACCCAAATCTCTGTTAAAGTTGAGGTAGAAATCGAGCAGTGTATTGCGTTTGTGCTGGTAGTACCGTGAGTTTTCTCCCCATCCGGCTTTGTATCTACCCCATGTGTAGGTCATCGGGGAGTTGTCGTTAATAATCACGTCGCCGTTGCTCTTTGAGATGTCGTAACCCAGGTTAAGGTTCGCGCGCAACCCTTCCAGGAATGGCATCTGGTAGTCTGCCTGCAGGTTTCCAATGCTCCTGTACACTTTCGATTTATCGAATTTCTCATTTAAGATAGCGACCGGGTTAGCAATAGCTATATCGATGGGGGAGCCATCGGCCTGTTTGAGCGACATGTAGTAACCGTTCCCATACTTTGAACCTGTATCATATATAGGTTGTGTAGGGTCGAATTGCGATGCGGAGTTTATGGCTCCGTTATCCGCGAACCTGTTGGTGTTGTAGACACCCTTGGCATTAAGCTGCAACTTCAACGCTCCATCCAAAAGGGAGGGAGAGAGGTTTAAGCTTCCGGTGTACCTGTCGAGACCCGAAGTGCGCAATATACCGTTCTCTTTTGTGTATCCCACAGAAACCCTGAACGGTATCAGCTCTATTATTGAGCCGGAGACGCTTACGTTGTGGTCAGTACTAGCGGCGCTCTTAAATATCTCATCCTGCCAGTTCGTATTGCTACTGCCCAATGCTGCCGCTTGTGGGCTGTCGCTTCCAAACAGTGTGGTAACATGATTACGGAAGGTGGCGGCATCCATCAAGTCTATTGAGCCGGTACGTGTACTCATTGATACGTTACCGTTGTAAGAGAGGCTGATTTTTCCCGATTTTCCCTTTTTGGTTGTAATAATAATAACACCGTTAGAAGCGCGGGAGCCGTAAATAGCGGTTGCGGAGGCATCTTTCAAAACCGTAAATGTTTCAATATCGTTCGCGTTGATGGTGCTTAACGGGTCGCCCATACCGCTAATACCACTTGTGTTGTCAACAGGCACCCCGTCAATTACAATCAGTGGATCGTTGCTGGCAGACATAGAGGAGCCGCCACGAATACGAATATTGGAGCCTGAGCCGGGTGCACCTCCTGAAGAGATAACACTGACTCCCGCGATCTGTCCCGCGAGCAGATCGGCAGGAGAAGTCGCAAGTCCCCTGTTTATCTTATCTGCACTTATAGCAATCACAGAGCCGGTGGCATCATCTTTCTTTACTGTTCCATACCCGATGACCACCAGCTCCTCCAGCATTTCAGAATCCTCCTCCATGACTACGTTGATGGTGGTTCGGTTGTTAATGGCTATCTCTTGCGTTCGGTAGCCGATGTAGCTTATCTCCAATACCCCGTCCGCGGGTGCTTGAAGCGTGAAGTGACCATCGAAATCGGTCACGGTTCCCAAAGAGGTACCTTGAAGACGGATGTTGGCGCCGATAACTGCTTCGCCTGTATCGTCTGTAATGGTTCCCCTCACATTTATCGTGCCCGTCTGAGCGTTGGCCGATAAAATGAATAGCACACCCGATAACAGGGTTATCAGGATGGCTTTCGTAGTTTTTTTGAATGTCACATACATGTTGTTAATGTTATAAGATCAACTAATTATTATGCATTTTTTTGAAAGCGTTTTATTACCTCAATATTACATTATAATATATACAAAGTTACCTTTTATTACATCCTGTAAGGTGATAATTGGGGTGTTTTTCCCCGTTTGGTCGTGCAAACGATTGCATTTTCATTATTTAAGGTATAAGTTATCAATTAGTTATGATAATTAAAAAACGGGTAAAGAAAGGTCAGGATAGGGGTGGCTGGTTAAGTAAATAGAAAGTTTAGGGGGTGCGATTCTGACATTTTGATAAAAATGCAGCATAAATGTGCTGAAATGCTTTCGGATGAGTCAGCTAGTATAGATTATTGGTTGCCCGCCTTTCTCCTTCTTTTTAGCTTCAATTTTGGAACCTTTACGATTTGCCTTTTAGCCTGGCTGGAAATCCTGCGCCTTAAATTCAACAGGAATCGTTTGTTGGGTTTGCTTTTGAGGTACGATTCGATATGGCGCGCCCGTTTCTCTTCCAGTATCTGCTCAATTTCAATAAGGATGCCCGACTCCTCTACATCGCCGAACTCCTTGTTGATGGCGGTGCCGAAGAAGCGCATGGTAGGCGATAGGCTCATGTAGGCGTTGATGAGCGGCGGTATGTTGTACCCCAGCGCACGTACCTCTTTATTCAGTATCCGGTAGTCCTCGGCAAAGCACCTGCCGTGGAAGAGCCGCTTCATCGCGGTGGGGTCGGTGCCGGTAACCAGTGGCTCTATCGGGGTTATCAGCCCCTCTTTGTCCGGGAAATGCTTTCTTAGGAAGTAGAGGATCATGTTGCGCGCCTGCTTGTTGTAGGTGCCGTACATGGTCACTTTGCCGAAAAAGTACTTGATTCCGGGGTCGATAACTGTCAGTGCTCCCAACCCGTCCCACAGGTTGTCAAGGGCGAAGATGCCTTTCCTCCCCCTCAAGGTAGACTGGTACTCCAGCGTGACAAACGAGCGGCCAAGCTCCACGGTTTGTGGGAGGATCTCCTGGATGAACTGGTCTGAGAAGTCATACAGGTGAGCAGTGGCTAGCATCGGCTTCCCGTTCTCGTCAAACGCCACGTCGGCACCGTAAATAAAACGGTATCCCCCAAGTATCTCTTCGTTTTCCGGGTCCCACACGATCAGTTGGCGGTAGGGGACTGGCATGGTGTCGTACGGGTCGATATCGGCTTCCAGGCCCGTGCCGCCACCGTAATGACGGAAAGCAATCTCCCGCAGCCGCCCCACCTCCCTCATTAGATTCGGTGAGTCGTGTGCGGTAAAGACATAAATCTCGTTGTTGGCCTTGTTGGTAGTGCGAACCCGTTTTTGGACGGTCAGCTCGCTCTTTATCAAATTTTTATCTACTGGATCGATGATAGGTTGCATACAATATATTATTTTTCAGGTGAGGTGTTATAAGGATCGCGTCAGGTACGCGTTTGAGCCTTTAATGCATAGGATTGCTCCTTCACGGACCGCGCCCATTCCGAAGGCGTTTTGGAGTTATCGAACGTTTGCCAGGGGATGGGTTTGCCGAACGTGATGGTGAAGGTACCCCCGCGATTCTTGAACATCTCGTCCGGAAGGTAGACCAACTCCGCGTTAAACTTCAATCCCGATGCCTTGCGCAAGTTGGCAAGGTTGTAAAAAAAGGTGGAGTTCCTACCCTCGAAATGCACAGGGATGACGTCACGTTGAAATTCCACCGCCTTGACGATAAAGTTCTTTAGCCAATCAAGGTCGGTAATAACACCGTTCCGTTTTCTGGAGCAGAGACCTGCCGGGAACGTGATGATCTGGTTGTCGGAAGCGTAGGCTTCGTTGATGGCTTTTACCGATGCCTTGCCTTGGGCGCCATACTTGTTGATAGGAACGAAGATTGGCTTCAGTGGCTCGATATAGTAGAGCACATCATTAACCAAATACTTGATCTTCCCGTTGAACTTTTCACCCAGGAAAGCCGATAGACAGATGCCGTCTAACCCGCCCAAAGGATGGTTCGATGCGAAAATAAACCTCCCCGTTTCCGGGATATTCTCCTCGCCCTCTGCATGTAGGGTGACCTTGAACTCCTCATCCACGAGTGTCCGCATAAACTCCACCCCCTCAAGTCCCTGGTTGCGGTCCAGGATGTCGTTGATCTCGTCCTGGTGAACGGTTCGCTTCAACCAGTTGATAAAGAACCGGGGGAGCTTGTTGTAGAACCGGGGTGCCTTGTCACGCAAAACACGGTCAATGTCTATTCTGAATGGCCTGTTATGACTCATTGCATTTTCCTCTACAAATGAGTTACAAATGTACGAAAATTAACGGATATAACAGCATGTTCATGCTGTAAGGTTTATTAATAACCGAGAAATGAGTGGATTGGGGAAAAAATGGACCTGTTGATAACTTTTTTGAAACTTTTTGTGGGGAAATGTGGGGAGAAGTGGATTATTTTGTACTTTTACGGCGTAGTAGGTAAAACCATGTTGCAATTTCTGGGAAATATAGGGGCCAAGGCCGATGCAAAAGGGAGGATTTTTGTTCCGGCCATCTTTCGCAAGCGCTTGCAAAGCGAGGGTGAAGAGTTCTTGGTGCTTCGTAAAGATATTTTCCAGGACTGCCTCGTGCTGTACCCGGGCAGTGTTTGGGAAAGGGAGATCGAGACGCTACGGTTCAGGCTAAACAGGTGGAACAGAGAGCAGCAGCAGCTGTTCCGGCAGTTCGTGCTAGATGCCGAGCGGCTCGAGATGGACGCCAATGGGCGGGTACTTATCCCGAAGCGTTACCTTCAGATGGTGTCGATTGAAACGGAGGTTCGCTTCCTGGGCGTGGATAATACCATCGAGATTTGGGCGAGCGACAAGTTGGAAGAGCCGCTTGTCGCACCAGATGAGTTTGCCGCGAAGTTGCAGGAGTTGATGGAATGAAACCTTAGCGTATGTGCCAAAATGACCTGCCAATAACCTACCATACTCCCGTGCTACTTCATGAGAGCGTGGACGGGCTGGATGTTCAACCCCAAGGTGTTTACGTGGACGTGACGATGGGCGGTGGAGGACACGCGAGGGAGATATTGCGCCGGTTGGGTAAGAACGGGCGGCTAATCGCGTTCGATCAGGATGATGAGGCTGCGAAGAACGTACCGGGCGATCCCCGTTTCACGTTCGTTAGGGGCAACTTCCGCTACCTTTCGAATTTCCTTCGGTACCACCAAGTGGAGGCGGTAGACGGGCTCTTGGCCGATTTAGGGGTCTCTTCGCGCCACTTTGACGATCCGGCACGGGGTTTCTCCTTCCGGTTTGATGGGACACTGGATATGCGGATGAACCGCGATGCGACGGTTTCCGCGGCGGATATCTTGAACGACTACACGGTGGAGAGGCTGTCGGAGCTTTTTTACAGGTATGGTGAGCTTCGTAACGCGCGGGCGATCGCAACGGCTGTCGACTCGTTCAGACAGGAGCGGAAGATACAACAGACGGGCGACCTCCTCACGGTACTGGAGCCTTTCACGCGGAAAGACCGTGAAAAAAAGATTCTCGCTCAAGCTTTTCAAGCACTTCGGATAGAGGTGAATGGCGAGATGGAGGCACTGACCGAGATGCTGGAGCAAGCGTTGACATGGTTGAGACCAGGAGGGCGCATGTGCGTTATCTCTTACCACTCGCTGGAGGATCGACTGGTTAAACATTTCTTCAGAAGCGGAAATTTTGAAGGGAAGCAGATGAAGGATTTTTACGGGAATGTTGTGACGCCCTTTAGGCTGGTGAACCGGAAGGTGATCGTGCCGACCGAAGAGGAGCAGCGCTTGAATCCCAGGGCACGAAGCGCCAAGCTACGTGTAGCAGAAAAGATATGAGTTTTAAGTTCGATAACATACGTAAGTCGTTTGTCCATGTTTTTGGAGGAAGTGTTCTCACTGAGAACATCTTCCTCAAAAACATGCGATTTGTCCTCATTACCGTGCTGATCATGATCCTATTTATCAGTCACCGCTATTCGGTACTTGAGAGGATGTCGGAAATTGAACGGTTACAACGCATCCTAACGGATGCCAAGTATGAGTCGCTCACCATCTCGTCGAACCTCACCGAGGCGAGCCGCCAAGGGGAGATAGAGCGGCGGATCGAGGAGGCGGGATTGGATCTGAAGATCACCAACGAGCCGGTCTATTATATTGGGAAATAAGGAATGGTGGTGGCAAGTGAGCATACAACGAAAAGTGGGGGTCGCGCTGGGTGACGCGTGCCGACAGGTGTTTGATCGATGATATAATAGGGAGTGACGAATGAGTAGACAGAAGCGGAAAAAGGTGGCGTTGGCACGGTACGGGTTTATCGTGACCGTGCTAATGTTGTTTGCCGTGATGATCATCTTTTCTGCCGGTAAAATCGTGTTTACTTCCGAAGGGAAGAGATGGCGTGAAGTGGGAGAGAAAGAGACAGTTATCCCCGATAGGGTGGTTTTGCCCAAGCGTGGCAATATCTATACCCATGATGGGAAGCTACTTGCCACCACCGAGCCCCTCTATAGTATATATATGGATTTTTGGGCCGATGGGATCAAGAAGGATACGTTGGTAAAATATGTGGACGGCCTTTCGAGAGAGTTGGCCCGTAAGTTCCCTGATAGAAGTACGGTACAGTACAAGAACGTGATCATGAACGGTTGGAAGTTGAGGGAGCAGGAGGAGCGACAGATCAGGGATAACCAGGCGAAGGGAAGCGACAAGCGGGTGCCCCTACGATCGAGGTACGTGAAGATACTGAGAAACGATATCTCGTATGTCGATCTGAAAGAGATACGCACCTTCCCGTTCTGGAATCAGCGTTCCAACCGCAGCGGCCTGATCGCGGAGGAGCGCAATGCCCGCAAGAAACCGTTCGGCAACTTGGCCACCCGGACCGTGGGGAGTGTCTACAAGGACCTGGAGAAGGGAGGTGCCAGTGGCCTTGAGTTGAAGTACGACTCCCTGCTGCGAGGGGTTAACGGGGTTAAGTACCGTCAAAAAATACAGGGCAAGTGGATGGACGTGGTGGAGACACCCGCCAAAGCTGGCTGGGATATCGTTACGACCATCGACGCTCAAATTCAAGATATCACGGAGCGCGCCTTACGAGATAAGCTGGTTGAGACCGATGCTGAATCGGGAACGGCTATCATCATGGAGGTAAAGAGCGGTGAGATCAAAGGCATCGTGAACCTCGACAGGGTAAGCGAGGGAAGGTACGTGGAGGGAAATCCCAACGCGTTCTCCTACATGAACGAGCCGGGCTCCACCTTCAAGACGGTGACCGTGATGGTGGCGCTCGACGATGGGGTGGTGGAGCCTACAGATTCTTTTCACGTGGGTAACGGCCTTTACCAGTACAACAACCGGTGGGTCCGGGATCACTATTGGCGACGGGGGCAAGATCGGGGCTACCTCACGGTTGCCGAAGGGATGGAGGTGTCGTCGAACGTGGTCATGAGCAAAATCGTGCTGAAAGGTTACGAGAAAAACCCTACGAAGTTCGTAGAAGGGATTGATCGTATTGGCTTACGAGAGCAGCTTACCTGGGACGTTCCCCTGAATGGTATCGAGGGAACTTCGTCCATTCGCTTCCCAAATGATAAGAACCATTACTGGTCTAAGACCACCCTTCCCTGGATGTCGTTTGGTTACGAGACACGTGTTCCGCCTATCTACATGCTGATGTTTTATAACGGCATCGCCAACGATGGGAGAATGATCAAGCCGTTCATCGCCAAGCAGTTCGTGAACGAGGGGAGGGTGGTAAAGGAGATAAAGGCAGAGGTGGTAAATAGTAAGATGTGCAAAAAAACCACCCGTGACCAGGTACATGAGATGCTAAAGGGCGTAGTAGAGCGGGGAACCGCTACGGTGGTTGCCTCTGATTACTTTGAGATCGCGGGGAAAACGGGTACGGCGCAAATCGCATCCGACGGGGCTTACTCGAACAGTTACTTTGTCTCTTTTTGTGGTTATTTCCCTGCCGATGAGCCGATGTACACGATCTACGTGGGGGTGCGAAAACCTAAGGGGGTACCCTCTGGAGGCGGGATGGCGGGTACGGTGTTCAAGAATATCGCCGAACAGACCTACCTGAGAAAGGTAAGGCTCACGGTTGACGACTGTCGAATTGACTCTACCTTGCAAAAGCGTCCCCGGCTTAAAAACGGGAACTGGAGTCAAAGTCAGCAGGTATTGGCTGGTATGGATTTACCCATGGGCGACCTCGGGAATACAGGTGATTGGGTAACGGTGTCACTTGATAGTACCGGCTATATCCCCAGGGAGATCAAAATGAATGGTTCCACCATCCCCGATGTACGGGGAATGGGCGCACGTGATGCGGTATACCTGCTCGAGAAGTCGGGCCTTCGGGTCAACGTTCACGGTTCGGGAAGGGTGGTATCGCAGTCGCTCTCGCCGGGGCAAAGGGTAGTGAAAGGTGTGACGATCGCTCTTACGATGAAGTGATAGACTGAAAGAAAATATAAACGTATGAACGTAAGCGAATTGATAAGCGGGTGCGACGTGGTCGCCTTGAAAGGCGATAGGGTGGCGGAGGTGACAACCATCACATCCGATTCCCGAACCGTCGTTCCCGGCTCACTTTTTATCGCGGTGGAGGGGATATGTACCGACGGACACGCGTACATTGGGAAAGCGATCGAGCAGGGAGCGGTGGCGGTGGTATACGACAAACCGATGATCGAGGAGTATTTCTCACGGGTCACCTACGTGCAGGTGAAAAGTAGCGCGATCGCCTTGGCACAGATTGCCGGGGAGTGGTATGGGCATCCTTCCAAGAACCTTAAGCTGGTGGGTGTGACCGGCACGAACGGGAAGACCACCGTGGCGACCTTGTTGTATAACCTGTTTCGCCGCATGGGGTATCCCGCTGGCCTGCTCTCTACCGTGGCCAATTACGTGAACGATGAGAAGTACGCCACCACCCATACTACACTAGATCCCATTTCGCTGAACGGGTTGTTAAGCCAAATGGTGGATGCCGGTTGCGAATACGCTTTTATTGAGGTGAGCTCGCATGCCATTCATCAAAAGCGGACGTATGGTCTTCACTTCGTGGGAGGGGTTTACACCAACCTGACACAAGACCACATGGACTACCATAAGAACATGTTGGAGTACCGTGATGTAAAGAAGTCTTTTTTCGATAGTCTGCCTGAAGAGGCTTTTGCCCTGGTTAATAGTGATGATAGGAATGGAGCAATCATGCTACAGAACACGAAAGCGAAGAGTAAAACCTACTCGGTGCGGGGGATGGGTGACTTCAAGGCACGGGTGTTCGAGAAGCATTTCGATGGGAGCGACGTTGAATTTAACGGGAAGGCGTTATCGGTGCAGTTCGTAGGGCTGTTTAACGTGTACAACCTCCTTGCGGTGTATGGTGCAGCGCTTATGCTGGGGATGGAGGAGGAGGAGGTATTGCGGGTGCTCACGCTGCTCACGCCGGTGGCCGGGCGCTTTGAGACCATTCGTTCGTCGAAAGGGGTTACTGCCATCGTGGACTACGCGCACACCCCGGATGCCCTGACCAACGTGCTGGATGCGATTCACGAGGTGCTTCAGGGTAGGGGCAATCTCCTTACCGTGGTGGGATGCGGGGGCAACCGCGACCGCACCAAACGCCCTCTGATGGCCATCGAGGCGGTGCGTCTAAGCGACCGGGCGCTCTTCACCTCCGATAACCCGCGGTTTGAAGAGCCCGAGGCGATCTTGCAGGATATGCTGGACGGGTTGAGCGAAGAGCAGCAGGGTAGCGTGTTGACCATCGTGGATCGACGGGAGGCCATCAAAACGGCTTGCCTGTTGGCAAAACCTGGCGATGTGGTCCTGATCGCTGGTAAAGGACATGAAGATTATCAGGAGGTGAAAGGGGTGAGATACCCTTTCGATGATAGGGTGGAGGTGGTGAAGGTGTTCCAGATGTTGGACAACTAATCACTTCGATACATTATTTGAACAGGTATGTTTTACTATCTTTTTGAATACTTAGAAACATTCGATCTCCCCGGGGCGGGGATGTTCCAGTACGTGATGTTCCGTTCGGCCATGGCCGCCCTGTTCTCGTTGCTGATAGGGATCTTCGCCGGTAAACACATCATCAGTGCGTTGCAGCGCAAACAGGTGGGAGAAACCATTCGCGACCTCGATTTGGAGGGGCAGTACAGCAAACGGGGTACCCCAACCATGGGGGGTGTCATCATCATCCTGGCCATCCTGCTCTCTACCCTCTTTTTCGGTAAGCTGGAAAACGTCTATATCATCCTCATGCTGGTGAGCACGCTCTGGTTGGGAACCCTTGGCTTTGCCGATGACTACATCAAGGTGTTTAAAAAAGATAAGGAGGGGTTGAAGGGGAAGTTCAAGGTGATCGCTCAAGTGGGATTGGGGTTGATCGTGGGGACAACCATCTTGTTTAGCCCCGAGATCGTGGTACGAGAGAATACCGAGGTACGGGTCAATAACGTGATTGAAGAGGTGACCTACCAGACGGGTGACGTGAAAAGTACCACGACGACCATCCCGTTCGTGAAGAACAATAACTTCGACTACAAGTGGTTGGTCGGCTGGATGGGAGACAATGCCGACATGGCAGCGGGGGTTATTTTTATACTGATGGTGATCCTTATAGTAACAGCCGTGTCGAATAGTGCGAACCTGACCGATGGGCTGGATGGACTCGCGTCCGGCTCCTCGGCCATCATTGGGGTGGCCTTGGGGGTACTGGCCTACGTGTCGGGGAGGGTCGACTTCGCCTCTTACCTGAACATCATGTATATCCCCGGGGGGGATGAGTTGACGGTCTTCGCATCGGCGTTCGTGGGTGCATGTGTGGGTTTCCTGTGGTACAATGCCTACCCGGCACAGGTGTTCATGGGCGACACGGGCAGCCTCACTTTGGGGGGCATTATCGGGGTATTCGCGGTGTTGATCCGCAAGGAGTTGCTGCTTCCCATCCTGTGTGGTGTCTTTTTCGTGGAGGCGCTGTCGGTCATCGCTCAAGTCGCCTATTTCAAGTACACGAAGAGGAAGTATGGCGAGGGGAGACGTATATTCAAGATGACGCCGCTACACCATCACTACCAGAAGCCGGGTGATGGAAGCATCAATGCGATTATCCAGAAACCGAGGGCACCACTAACGGAGCCCAAGATAGTGACCCGCTTTTGGCTGGTCGGCATGATATTGGTCGTCATCGCGTTGGCTACCCTTAAAATGAGGTAAGGGTTATAATGAGTAAACGTTTTAAAACATGAGCCTGTGACCCTTTTAGTGAGATAAGCAGGAGGAGATAATATGAGTAACAGGAGGTTCGTGGTGCTGGGTGGAGGCGAGAGTGGCGTGGGCGCGGCTCTCCTCGCGAAGGAGAAGGGATTCGAGGTGTTTCTGTCGGATTTCGGCTCACTTCATGATGCGCATCGGGAGACGCTGCAGCTCCACGGGATCGACTTCGAAGAGGGAAGGCATACCGAGGCACGTATCCTTCAAGCCGTCGAGGTGGTGAAGAGTCCCGGGATTCCCGATTCGGCACCCATCGTTCGTGCCATTCGGGAGCGTGGCATACCGGTGATTTCCGAAATCGAGTTCGCGAGCCGCTACACCGATGCCAAGATCATCTGTGTGACCGGGAGCAACGGGAAGAGCACCACCGCCAGCCTGATTCACCATATCCTGAAATCGGCAGGGCTCAACGTGGCCCTGGCGGGCAACATCGGCAAGAGCTTCGCCCGACTGGTGGTTGAGGATGAGTTCGAGTACTACGTCCTGGAGTTGAGCAGCTTTCAGCTGGAGGGCGTGTACGACTTCAAGGCGGATATAGCGGTTTTGCTCAATATCACGCCCGATCACCTGGATCGATACGGGAACGACCTGCAACGCTATATCGACGCTAAGATGCGCATCATTCGGAATCAAGAGGTAAATGATGCGCTGATATACTGGATAGATGACCCCATCTTGAACCGTGAGATCGAGCGGTTAAAACCGAAAGCGACCCGCTACCCGTTTGGCGCTACGAAACCGTTTGGAACAACTAACCTGCTCGGGGTAAACAACCTGCACGAGCCAAATACCGCGTTCGATCTGAACGTACAGCTCGCGGGGTACGTTGATGGTGGGAAGCTATGGATAGATGTAAAAGAGGAGAGGTTTGATATGGAATTGGAACTATTGGCCCTGGAGGGCATGCATAATGTATACAACTCGTTGGCATCGGGTATCGTGGCAAAGCTTATGGATATCACGGACGAGCAATTACGGGCCTCGTTGTCCGATTTCAAGGGGATACCACACCGATTGGAGAATGTGGCGACCGTTAGGGGTGTGCTGTACGTGAACGATTCAAAGGCAACCAACGTCAACTCCTGCTGGTACGCGCTACAGAGCACCCGCTCCAAAACGGTGCTGATTCTTGGGGGGAAGGATAAGGGTAACGACTACACGGAGATCGAAGAGCTGGTGCTTACCAAGGTACGTGCGCTGATTTTCCTGGGGAAGGATAACAGTCGACTACACGCTTTTTTCGATGGAAAAATAGACACGATCGTTGATACCGATTCGATGAAAGAGGCGGTGAATTCCGCTTACGAGCTGGCACAAAAGGGGGATACGGTACTGCTGTCGCCCTGCTGCGCGAGTTTCGACCTGTTCAAGAACTACGAGGATCGGGGAGACCAGTTCAAGGAGCATGTCCGGCGACTGTAACACACGTTCTGCATAGCAGGATCAAGATGACGTAAGAGTAAGACAACAAGACAAAGTAAAACGAGACAAAAGGTCCCCGATAATTGTATTTCATATAGGGCAACCTGAAAATGAGGAAAACGGGAAAGAAACATGTTGCAAGATAACGATAAAATAAACGATCAATTCCAGGATCAATATCAAGGTAACCATACCAATCCGCTTCACGGTGGACTGGGGGAATCACCTTTTGACCCGTATGAAAGGGCGAGCGAAATACGTGAAGAGGTTTCCAAGGTGGGATCCTCACTGGCCGATTACGGGCGTAAGGTATTCAAGGGCGATAAGGTCATCTGGATTGTATTTATTATCCTGTGCGTTATCTCACTCGTGGAGATATTCAGTGCGACCAGCACTATCGTGTACCGTCAACAGAACCAATGGGGACCTATCCTTCGTCACACCATGTTTTTGATCGCCGGGGTGGGACTCATTCTTCTAATTCACAATATCCCCTACCGCTACTTTTCTTCCCTTGTTTTTTTGCTATTGGCGGCCATCGTGCTGCTTATCATGACTTTTTTCGTCGGCAAAAGCGTGAACGAGGCCGATCGGTGGCTCACGTTCATGGGTATCACCTTCCAGCCATCAGAGATAGCCAAGATATCGCTGATGGGAACCATCGCGTTTCTGTTAAGTAAGCAGAACGGTGAGAACGATGGGCTACTGTTTAAATGGATGATCGGGTTGATGACCCTGGTGTGTGGTATCATCGCCATGGATAACCTGTCGACCGGCCTGTTGCTTTTTGGGGTCTGCTACCTGCTGATGTTTATCGGGAACGTGAAGATTTTGCGGTTGCTCAAGGTGGCGGGGGCGGGAATCGCCTTCGTGCTGCTCCTCGTGTTTTTGCTGAGCGTGATTCCCGAGAAATGGATCGAATCCGGACCGTTTGACAGGTTCGTTACGTGGGAAAGCCGTTTCAGCCGTTTTGGGGAGGCACGGGAAATGTCGGAAGAGGAGTACTATACCATTACCGACGATAATTACCAGGTGGCGCATGCCAAGATCGCCATTGCCAACGGGGGTGTGTTTGGGGTTTTCCCGGGGAACAGCACCGAGCGGGACTTCCTCCCACAGGCCTATTCCGACTTTATTTATGCGATCATCATCGAGGAGATGGGGCTTATCGGGGGCATTTTCGTATTGCTGTTATACGTGATCATCCTCATTCGATCGGGGATGATTGCCCGAAAGACTGAGAAGCTCTTTCCCAAATACCTGGTACTGGGATCAGCGTTGATGCTCTCCATACAGGCGTTCATCAACATGGCTGTCGCGGTCAACCTGATACCGGTGACGGGCCAGCCGTTACCGCTGGTGAGCCGGGGCGGGACCTCTACCCTGATCACCTGTGCCTATTTTGGTTTAATCTTGAGTGCCGATCGGTTTGGTATCGGGAAAAAGAGTGAGGAGGAGGACGATATGGGGCTCAGTGATGAGGGTCACGAGGTACAGTATGATGAGACTTATGAGTCGCATCATGAGGAAGGATACGAGAAGCAGAGAGAGGATGAGCAGATGTGAAAAGAGTAAGGCACCCCGCGTGATCGTTAGCGGCGGGGGCACGGGAGGGCATATCTTCCCCGCTATTTCGATCGCGAACGCGATAAGGAGACGGTGGCCGGAGAGCGATATCCTCTTCGTGGGGGCGGAAGACCGCATGGAGATGGAGCGGGTGCCCGCGGCAGGGTACCCCATCGAGGGGTTGCCGGTGGCGGGGTTCGACCGTAAACGGCCGTGGAAGAATGTCCCGGTGATGGTGAAACTGCTACGAAGCCTATGGAGAGCCCGGGCGATCGTGAACGACTTCAAGCCGGACGTTGCGGTGGGGGTAGGAGGGTACGCCAGTGGTCCCACCCTTAAAGCGGCGGCGGCGAAGGGAGTACCCACGCTTATACAGGAGCAAAACTCCTACGCCGGGGTGACCAACCGGATGCTGGCAAAGCAGGCGAATACCATCTGCGTGGCGTACGAGGGGATGGAGAAGTTTTTCCCGAAGGAGAAGATCGTGCTGACTGGCAACCCTTGCCGGCAAGACCTGTTAATTTCCGATGAGAACCGTCGGAAAGGGTACACCTTTTTTGGCCTTGACCCTGACAAGAAGACGATCCTGATGGTGGGTGGCAGCCTGGGCGCCCGAACGCTGAACGAGAGCATCGTCAAGGCATTCCCGCTGTTAACTGAGAATCCCGATGTGCAGGTTATCTGGCAATGTGGTAAGTTCTATTACAATGATATGCAACAATTGCAGGCGGAAGGAAAGGTACCTGGCAACGTGCGGCTGCTCGACTTCGTGACGAGGATGGACTACGCTTACTCGGTGGCCGACCTGGTGATTTCACGCGCGGGCGCTGGCTCCATCTCGGAGTTTAGCTTGCTGAAAAAGGTGGTGATACTGGTGCCCTCGCCCAACGTGGCGGAAGATCACCAGACGATGAACGCGCGGGCGCTGGTGGATAAGGATGCCGCGGTGATGGTGACGGACCACCTGGCTCCCGATGCCCTGTACGAAACGGCACTGGCGTTGCTGAGGGACGATGAGCGGCGACAACGGCTGAGCGAGAATATAGCGCGCATGGCGCGGCACGATTCGGCGGAACAGATCGTGGATGAGATTGAGAAACTCTTAAACGACCGCCACAAGATGAGGGATGACGAGTAAGAAATAACGATTTGGAGGGGGACAAGGGTACAAAACGGGCACGGGGAGGTTAAACTGTTACGCGAAAATGGAATACAGTGCGATCTATTTTATAGGTATAGGAGGGATTGGAATGAGTAACCTGGCCCGCTATTTCCTCTCTAAGGGGAAGCGGGTGGGGGGATACGATCGGGTGGAGACGAAGCTCACACGCCAACTGCAACGGGAGGGGGCGTTCGTTCATCATGTGGACGACCCGGTGGCCATCCCCGCGGAGTTTATCGACAAAAAACAGACGCTGGTGGTGTACACCCCGGCCGTGCCGGCATCGCACCGCGAACTCACCTTTTTCCAGCGCAAGGGGTTTACTATTCTCAAGCGGGCGCAACTGCTGGGAGAGGTGACCCGGACCAGCGATGCCGTTTGCGTGGCGGGCACGCACGGGAAGACCACCGTGTCGAGTATGATTGCCCATCTGCTAAAGCAGTCGAAAATCGACTGCAGCGCCTTCTTGGGGGGAGTGTTGAAAAATTACGACAGCAACCTGCTGCTGTCTGACACCAGTCCCATCACGGTGGTAGAGGCGGACGAGTACGACCGGTCGTTTCACTGGCTGAACCCCTGGATCGCGATCATCACCTCGGCCGACCCCGATCACCTGGATATCTACGGTACCGCCGAAGCGTACCGGGAGAGCTTCGAGAAATTTACCTCGTTGATACGTTCCGATGGACACCTTTTGCTGAAGAGTGGGGCGCCAGTCACACCACGCGTTGGGCGTGGCGTAAAGGTGTGGAGTTACTCTGAATCGGAGGGCGATTACCACGCGGAGAACATACGGGTAGGCCATGGTGAGGTCGTTTTGGACTTCGTCTCCCCGAAAGGAAGAATCCGTGACGTGTCGCTGGGTGTACCGGTAAGGATCAACGTGGAAAATGGGGTGGTGGCTATGGCCGCGGCGGAGTTATGTGGGGTTTCCCCCGACGAGGCTCGTGCGGCCATGCGGTCGTTTAAAGGGGCGGAGCGGCGGTTCGATATTCGGATCAAATCTGATCGACTGGTTTTCATTGACGACTACGCGCATCACCCCAACGAGTTGTCGGCCGCTATCCGGTCGATACAAGCGCTTTACCCTGATAAAAAGTTGACCGCCATCTTCCAGCCCCACCTCTACTCCCGTACCCGGGATTTTGCCGACCAGTTCGCTGAGAGCCTTTCGTTACCTGATGAGGTGATCCTGCTCGATATCTACCCGGCACGGGAGGAACCGATAGCAGGGGTTTCCAGCGAAATTGTTTTTAACAAGATACGCTCTGCACGAAAGATGCTTTGCGGTAAGGAGGAACTGCTGGATTGGCTTCGCGATGCGCCCGTGGAGGTGCTGGTGACTTTCGGGGCTGGCGATATCAGCGAGATGTTGCCCGATATTGAACGCTTGTTAAGGGGAAAATACGGGGATGGTATGTGAGCAGGGTACGCAAACTTTGCTTATCTTTGCCCATGGCGTAGCTGCCCCACCAAAGAACCGGACTGATGAAGAGATTCCTGATCGTGCTGGCCGCGCTTGCGGTGATAGGGTACCTGTTTTTCTCGGCGAATCACTTTCGTGAATCGTCGAAAAACCGCTTGTGTGAACGCTTCGAAGTGGTGGTGAAAGACAGCGTGCGAACGGCATTCGTGCGTGCCCAAGAGATCGAGGCACTGGTGAAGAAACACGGTCTCTATCCCGTTGGGAAGCCGTTCTCGGAGGTGAACACGTTGGCTATTCGGGATACGATCATGGCGAATCGACTGGTAGAGTCGGTTGATGTCTATACCACGTCGAACGGTTCCGTGGTGGCCAGTATCCGTCAACGTGAACCGGTACTGAGAATTATCTCCGACACCAAGGGGAGCTTCTACGTGGATGAAGATCGGCAGATTATGCCGGTATCACCCGCCTTTACCGTTTACGTTCCGCTTGCCACGGGTGTTATCGGGGAGGAGATGGCCAAGAACGAGCTGTACGACTTCGCGATGTTCCTGCATAGGAATGCCCGCTGGAACGCCTGGATCGAGCATATAGCGGTGAGGGGCAACGGGGATGTGGTGTTGATACCCCGGGCGGGCGACTTTCAGGTGGTGATGGGGAGCCTTCATGACTACCCCGCCAAGCTCACGAAACTGGCCCGTTTCGTGGATGAGGGACTTAACGTGGTGGGGTGGAGTCGCTACTCGGAGATCAACCTGAAGTACGATAATCAGGTGGTCTGTACGAAAAAATGAAATCAAAGCATATCGACCAAAATAGTATGACGCAATCAGGATTTATAGCCGCGATAGATTTGGGAACCCATTCGATCAAGGGGGTCGTGGGACGCAAGAACGAGAACAACGTGGTCTCGATTATCACGAGCGGTGAACAACCCTCGAACAACTGCATCCGTCGCGGGATGGTATACAATATAGAGGAGACCGGCGCTAACGTCAAGAGGCTGATCACGATGTTGGAAAACAGCATGGGACGGAAGATCGGGAAGGTATACGTGGCGCTTGGGGGACAGTCGCTCCGTACCATGGAATTCGCGAGGTCCATCGAGCTGTCACCCGGTGAGATGGTCTTGGAAGAGGTAATCGGGAGGTTACACGCATCGGCCGAGCAATTCGTGCCAGAACTCGCGCGAGCTTACGCGGTGGCCGACGTGGAGTATTTTGTTGATGGTAAATCGGAACGGAAGCCTGTAGGGGTGACCGGTTCCCGCGTGGAGGCCAACTTCAAACTTATCACGGGGCGTCCCAACCTGTTGGGGAACGTGGAGAAAAGTATCACCGGGAAAGCGGGACTGCCCATCGAACAACATATCGTGGGAGCTTTGGCCGCTGCAGCAGCCACGTTAAGTGACGAGGAGAAAGAGCTGGGATGCGCCCTGGTGGATTTCGGGGCAGGTACCACCACCTTGTCGGTTTACAAGGGAGGCATTCTGCGTTCGGTAATCGTAATCCCTTTCGGTGGCAAGAGCATCACGAGAGATATACGCGCGCTGAATTTCACCGAGAATGATGCAGAGCAGTTGAAGATCAAGTACGGGAAGGCTATGAAGAAGCAAGAGACTCCCTTTTTGGCTTCGCCGTTCTCGGAAAAACCCGATGTGGATATGACGGAATTAAACCGGGTGATAGAGATGAGACTCGATGAGATCACGGCTAACCTTAAAGAGCAAATCAAACTTTCAGGCTATGAAGGGGAGAGCCTGGGGGCCGGCTTGATCATCACGGGAGGTGCCTCCCAACTGGAGAACCTGGATGATTACCTGGAACAGAAGCTGAAAATGTCGGTGCGACGTGCCACCGTGAAAAAAACGCTGGTTAACAACGCTCCCGAATTGGTCAACGATCCATCTTACTCGCGTGTGTTGGGCATGTTGTTGCTGGGTGATGAGGATTGCGAACAAAAAGAGGAGGAAGCCCCAAAGGAGTACGAGGAGTACGAAAAGGAGATGGAACAAGATACCTCAACGGGTCGCACTTCGTGGATATTCAGGGATAACAAGAAAACGAAGAAGCCCAAAAGCCAAAAAGAGAAGGAAAAAGAGAAGGAAAAAGAGAAAGAGAAAGATGGCGGTGGATTTTTTTCGAGCATGGAGAACTTTTTCGGGAACATGTTTTTGGAGGAGGACGAGTAGGAGTAGGAGTACAATGTTAAACAGGTAAAGGATCAATCGAATGGTTAACGACATATTGGATTTTCAAATTGATACCCATACCGGTGCCATCATTAAGGTGATTGGCGTGGGCGGCGGAGGGGGTAACGCGGTCAATCACATGTACGAGGAGGGGATACACGATGTCTCTTTTGCCCTTTGCAATACCGATAACCAGGCACTGATGCAGTCGCCGGTCCCGGTGAAAGTGCAGTTGGGACAGAACACCACCGGGGGGCTGGGCGCGGGTAACCAGCCGGATATCGCTCAAAAGGCCGCGGAAGAGAGTGTTCATCTGATCGAGGAGCTACTGCAAGATGGTACGCGCATGGCTTTCATCACCGCGGGTATGGGCGGTGGAACCGGGACGGGTGCTGCTCCCGTGGTGGCCCGTGTGGCCAAGGGGATGGGAATACTCACCGTGGGCATCGTGACCATTCCTTTCGTCTTTGAAGGTGCTCGGAAGATAATCCAGGCCCTCAAGGGGGTGGAGGAGATCGCGAAGAACGTGGACGCGTTACTGGTGATAAATAATGAACGGCTGCGGGATATTTACAGCGATCTCACGATGATGAACGCGTTCGCGAAGGCTGATAATACCCTGGCGACCGCCGCTAAAAGTATCGCCGAGATCATTACGGTGCATGGGCACGTGAACCTCGACTTTGCCGATGTGAACACCACCCTCAAGGATGGTGGGGTCGCGATCATGAGCAGCGGGCTGGGGAAAGGCGATGACCGCGTGAACGATGCCATCCACAACGCGTTGCATTCGCCCTTGTTGAATAACAACGACGTGTTTAGTGCCAAGAAGATCCTTATCAACCTTACGTTTGGTGAGGAGCACCCGCTGATGATGGAGGAGATGAACTCCCTGCACGACTTCATGTCGAGATTCCGAAGAGAGATCGAGGTGATCTGGGGTGCGGCTGTCGACAACTCGCTGGGTGAGTCAGTCAAGGTAACCATCCTTGCTACCGGCTTCTCGATTACCAGCGTGCCTGGTATCGAGGAGCAGAGGGCTTTGGAAAGTGAAGAGGATAGGAAAAGGCGTCAAGCTGAGCTGGAGGAGCAACGCGAAAAGGAGAGAGAGAATAAGAAGCTGATAGAGACGTACTATGGTAAGGCCGGTTTGGCGTCGCTCGAGACGCATAACTATCGTCAGGATCCGTTTGTGCTGACGCAGGAAGAGTTGGATGACGATAAGATATTGGAAGCGCTGGAGAGGAGCCCCGTGTTTAAGCGGGAGCGTGATTTTAATCCCCGTTCCTATCAGGCGGATGTGCCACACCGGCCCACGACCCTGTTCGGTTGATATTGCTGTAAAAGGCTATCATGGGGCAGGTGAATTATTAACCACCCGTGTGCGTTTGTCTCACGTAGGGTTCGTGTTCCTTCTTGAATCGCTTGTCAATCAGGTTGTTTTTTCTCGCCTTTTTCTCAAGCTTTTTCAGTTCGCTATCCCTTCTCTTGTTAAGGTTGAACTCGGCTGTCAACAAGGTAACTGAAAGCGTTTCGTCATCAATTTCGTTGAATTCAAAAACTACGGTTTCATCTTCAATCACCTCGTAGTCAGTTAACCTAACCAGGTAGTCGTACCCGGGTCGATAATCGATGGTAATCTTGTTGTAACCCATGCCGAAGACGGTTATGGTCCTCAGTTTTCCTGTATTTGGCAAGTAAATTGTGCCGTTACTTCCCGTGACCTGTCCCCCAGGCTCTTTTCGTGAAACTTTATCGGGTTCAACCAATATCCCCGGAATCGGGTAGCCGTTTACTCCCGTGACCTTTACAACGCATGTATCCTTACGAGATCCGTTCGATTCTTGGAACGTGGCTTTCGCACCTGGGTACGCCGTGGTGTGTACCAAGAGAAAGTCTCCTTCTCTCTCGTACGTACCTGTTCCCGTTTGTGTCGAGGACAACCCCCCAAAACCACTAATACGGAACATGACTTGATCTCCTTTAAATACAAGAGAGTCAGTTCCGTTCGTGTAGGTGCCACTTAACGATTGGGCGGTAACAGGTGTGCTGAAAAAAAGCATTGAAAGCAATAACGGTATGGAAACCAATAACGGCATAGGAACCGAAAATAGATTTTTTTTCATTAGGACGAGAAGATAAGTGAACTTTCGCATGTTTGCACGTTTTCGCCTGCAAGGCTTACGTGACACAGTAACAGTACGAAAGTAGGAAAATAAATCGAATTACAAATGTACCATTAATTTTCATTACGGGGAAAAGTGAAACGTTAAAAGAGTACCGGTAGGGACACGATCTATCGGGTAACAATGTTTTTAAAGGGTCCCCTTTAGAGATAGACGACCTTTAGTCTATTGGGGGATTTTGACCTACTATACGTTTTTTTTCGTATCATTGTATTCGAAATAAAATGAGATATGATGATTGATTTTTCAAAAATCCCCTCTCCCTGCTTCGTGATGGAGGAGGCGAAGCTCCGCGAGAACCTCCGGTTAATCCAATCGGTAAAAGAGCGGGCGGGGGTGGAGATTATACTGGCCTTTAAGGCGTTCGCCCTATGGAAGTCCTTCCCGATCATCAAGGAGTACGTGAGACATTCAACGGCCAGCTCCGTGGCGGAGGCCCGACTTGCTTACGAGGAGATGGGAAGTCCCGCGCATACCTACGCGCCGGCTTATACCGACTACGATTTCCCGCTTTTCTTGAAGTACAGTAGCCATATAACCTTTAATTCCCTGTCGCAGTTCGAGCGATTCTATCCTCAGGTCAAAGCGTTTGAAAGGGTGGTCGAGTGCGGGGTACGGATCAATCCCGAGTTCTCGGTGGTGGAGACCGATCTTTATAACCCCAGTGCACCCGGGTCAAGATTGGGGGTCACCGCGGCGAGGATAGGTGAGCGAATCCCTGAGGGGATAACGGGGCTGCATATGCACAATCTTTGTGAGAACAACTCCCACGACCTGGAGAAAACGTTGACGGTGGTGGAGGAGAGGTTTGGGCACCTCTTCGGGCAGGTCCAGTGGCTCAACCTCGGGGGAGGACACTTGATGACGCACCAGGAGTATGATGTGGATCACCTTGTAAGCGTGTTGACAAGTCTGAAACAGCGCTACCCACACCTGGAGGTGATATTGGAGCCGGGCAGCGCCTTCGCCTGGGAGACGGGCGTGCTGGTGTCGAGCGTAGCCGATATTGTTGAGAACGGTGGGGTGAAGACCGCGATGCTCAACGTGTCGTTCGCCTGCCATATGCCAGACTGCCTGGAGATGCCCTATAAGCCGCGTGTGCGAGGTGCGTACCACGTGCCGGTTCCGGGAAAGTTCACCTACCGGTTGGGGGGTAATAGTTGCCTGAGTGGCGATTTCATGGGCGACTGGTCGTTCGATGAGCCATTGAAGGTGGGTGATCGGATCGTGTTCGAGGATATGATGCACTACACCACCGTGAAGACCACTATGTTCAACGGTGTCTCGCATCCCTCCATCGGCTTATGGACCGAGGATGGTCGATTCAAGCTCTATCGCGAGTTCGGGTACGAGGATTACAAGCATCGGATGAGTTGATTACGTTATGGCAAATAACATGAAGGTAGGTCTCTTTTCCGGGTCGTTTAACCCCATTCACGTGGGGCACCTTGTCGTGGCTAACTACATGCTGGAGTTCACCTCCCTCGACGAGGTGTGGTTCGTGGTCACGCCGCACAGCCCGTTGAAGCGACAGGAAGAGTTGTTGGATGACCAGTTGAGGCTGGATATGGTACGCCTTGCGCTAAAGGAGTATGAAGGGCTGTTTGCTTCTGATATCGAGTTTCATCTGCCGCGTCCCTCCTATACCGTGGAAACGCTCGCCGCACTTGACAAAGAGTACCCGGAGAAGGAGTTTCACCTGATTATCGGGGGGGATAACTGGGTTATATTCGATCGGTGGTACGAGCATGAACGCATTCTTCAGAAATACGGCATCTTAATTTACCCCCGTAAGGGTGAAGAGGTTAGCATCCCGCACAGGTACAGGGATAGCGTACAGGTGGTGAAAGCACCTTTGGTGGAGATCTCCTCCACCTTTATCCGTGAGAGCCTAAAACAGGGGAAGAACATGCGGGCATTCCTCCCTCCCGGGGTGTATGAATTTATTCTTGAGCGGGATCTCTATCGCTCTTCTCCTCTTCGTACCGCATCGCGTCGAGGATGATGGGCAGGATGGCGGTATCTACCCCAGCCTCTTTCAGCTCCTTTTCATCGTCGTATAACATGGCTTGAAACAGCTCCATGTCGCCCGCTTTTTGCTTCGATTGCAGGTAGAACTCCACTCCCCGTTTCATGTTGCCTACACACACTTCCACGTGCCCGGCGTTGAGGTAATCATGGGCGGAGGGTTTCTTTTCCAATACGCGGGCGTAGTAGTCCCGGGCCACGTTATATTTCCGGGAGAGGAACGCGCACCAGGCGATTGGGCGCCATGCGCGAGAGCCGGCATTCCCCAGTAGCTCCACTTTAAAGTAGTAGTTCAGCGCTTCATCGTATTGTTTTAACTCCAGGTAACAATGGCCGATGTTGAGTTGAATTGCCATATCATCGGGCCTAAACTGTTCCAACCTGCGGTAATACTCCAGCGCCGTGACAGGCTCTTTTAATACCCGGTAACAGTATGCTATCCGGTTGAGTATCCAGGTGTTGTTCTCCTCTATCAGATCGGCGTGCAGGTACGCTTCCAATGCCCCTTGCATATCGCCTAGCATCTGCTTCGAATACCCGATCCTCTGCCAGGTTTCGCTTTGGTCTCCCCGTTCCGCAGCCAATAGGTTGTAGGCCTCGATCGCCTCCTTGAAATTGTTCTTCTCGAAATAGTGGAGGGCGATCTTTTCCAGGTTATTGGACTTCCTGATAATCGGGTAAAAGGGAACCACCTGGTGGTAGTCGAGCGGGAGCTCGAAGATATCGTTGAACTCCGCTCGCCGAGGGTGTAGCTTGAAGAAACGATACAGGTTCTGGATCTGCTGTTTGATAATACCCTCCTCCTTTTGGTGTGGGTTAAGTACCTGTTCCTCCTCCTGCATCTTCTTGATCTCCGCCCCCTCGGCCCCCAGCTGCCCGATCATCATCTTCCTGTAACGCTCCGGCATCACCAGGATACTCAGGCAAAACGAGTATTTGTCTGAATCACAAATAAGGGACGACTCTAACATGATGTCGATCATGGAGCTGCCACGCGACTGATCACCGAAAAGTGACTCCAGGGAGCTGTGTCTCGGGTCGAACGGGAGGTGCCAGTTGCTCATCTCCAGGAAGAAGGGGTGCGATTTCAGGTTCGAGAAGGTGGAGTGGAACACGTCGGCTCCCTCCATCTGTAGTTCACTGAGCTCTTGCAGCTTGTCGCTCAACCCGCTTTCGTCGATGATCTTTTGCCACTCAGGGTTCTTCTCCTCGAATCCTGTCGCCCCCATCCATTCGTCGAGCTTGATCTTTTTGCCTATCATTGGACTTAGCTTCATCATCTCGGGGAGGATCTCATCCTTGAGTCTCTTCGCGATCTTCTCGGTCTCATGGGCTTGGATAAAACCAGTGATGCCGGTGATGAAGCGGCGGTTGAACGTTGGGTCGTCAGACAGTAGTTTGAGCCGGTCAATGCATTCGGGGTAAAGGGGCCAGAGCGATTGGTAGCTTTGGAAGATGGGGATTAAGCCGATGATGGCCCTCGAAAACAGCTCTGGTTCAGGGTGGCGACAGGTGTCGAGGAGCAGGTTGATCTTTCCCGCGTCGAACCGATGCAGGATGTTTAGGGTCAGTGCCGTTAGGAACATGCCCTTGGCCTGTACCGGTACCAGCTGGTTCTCCATAAACCGCTTCATGGAGTCGACCAAGCCGTTCATACCTTTGGTAGAGGAAGAGGTGTACACGGTGTAAAACATTTCCCGTACCGTGTTCTCGTACGACATTTGGATCTGTTTAAGGCGATCTCCCTTCTCCTCGCCCTCCTCCAGCAAGCCGATGAATGAAAAAGTGTCGGTCTGCTTCTCGAAGGTCTCGGCGTATGTATCCAGCGTGACGGCAATACGGCGATTCATGTTCCTCGTCTGTTCGTAAAAGAACGAGGGACAGTTTCGGGTTAGCAACTGGTTGGCCGCATCATCGGCGAGGGTATAAATGTCGCGGGTTATCTTTTGGTAAATGGCTTGCCGCTCAGGGTCTTGCTGTCCCTCTAAAAAGTAGTGCAGCATGTACTGATAATGGGTTCGTAGTTCCGATAACCTTTCCGTGTATACCCAGTTGGACTCAATGGCGATCAGTTTATCGAGTTGGTCAATGGCCTTTTTTAGCTCTTTATTATGTAGGTGACCGCGAATGGTCTCTACCCGTTTTCTTATGCTTGTAGGATTCGTCATGCTACTTAAAGTATATTGTCCTTGAGGATGAGCACGGATGGGAGCGCATCAATCCACGGTAAACCCGCGTTAAGCAACTTGGCCCACCCGCTGGAACCCATGATCACGAGGTCTTGGCCTTGTATAAACGCCCGGTCGATCTTCTGGTTCCCGTCCCATAACATCACCTTCCCTTCGATTTTCTTGCCGATTAACTGGTAGAACTTCTGTGCTTTCGTGTCGGACGCAAGAATACCAATCGCATCCCATATCATCAACTCGACGGGCTCTTTTTCGGCAAATCGAAAGAGAACGTAAGGCAGAATCTGAACGTCGGTAGGACACAGGATGGGGACGAACAGGCTACTCAAACTATTCCATCCCTGGTCCAGGAGGAGTCCACTTGCCATGGGGTTGCGGCTCATGAACGAGCTGATGTTGCTCAGGATATGGGCCTCAGAAGGTTGGAATTGGCTCAAGACGTGATGTTCAGAACGGGTGGGGTCGCTTTTCAAGCGGAAGTATTTCTGGCACAAGCCGGGATTCAACCGGTGGCAACTTACCCCGAGCAAGACTATGTTGCACTCTTGTTCCTTCGACAGGTTCAGTGTTTCGGACAACCAGTCATCGGAACGTTTCACAAAGGCACGGATGGTAACCCGGCTTTTCTCTCTCCGCTCGATAATGCTCGTGAAGAGCTTGTTTTGGTAAACGTCGCTCGCCATGGTCTCCTGTCCTTCTTCTTCTTCTTGATCGGCTTCCAGCGGCCTTAGCAGCTGTAGAAACGTGATGGACGACTTGTCGATTCGCGATAGCGTGAAATGCGCGGCAAGAATGCCGAGCCTCTTGCCGGTCTCCGTCTCCGTGAAGGAGACCAACGCGTGGAGGGGACGTTTAAAGTCGGCATCACCCTCCATCCTGCCCGCCAATTTGTCTACTGCATCCATGGGTTTTTATTTTTTATAAACAAAGATAACGATATTTTCTTTCAAAAAAGCATTCGCGGGCTCTTTGGTTAGCGCTATTTTTTATACCTTTGCACCGCACGAGTTGTGAAACGATTATCTATAGCTACTTAAAAATGAAAATAAACCGTTTTCTCTTCCCGCTCCTTTTCATCTTGTTGGTGCTCTCTTGCGGTCAAAGCAGGGGGGACGGACGGGCGAAGACCGTAGGAGATAAAGCGGAGAGTGCATTGATTGCAGGTGCGGAAGTTGTATCCGACACCTCCTTTGATGCAGAAGAAGAGGAGTTTGACCTCTTCCTTCAGAAATTCAGCGAACAGAGGTCGTTTCAGTTAAACCGTGTCAAATTCCCGATTAACGTGACTGTTCCTGACACGGACGATGAAGGTATGGCACCGATAGAGGAGACCATTGGTAGGTACGAGTGGGAAATGCTTGATTTCACCTACGATAGCACTTTCTTGACCCGCCCTTACGACCAGTATTACCAGGTGGTGCGCTTCCAAAACGATACGGCCGTGGTGGAGATACGGGGTATCAATAACGGCATCTACGCCGATTACTACTTTGAACTCATCGATAATCGGTGGTACTTGGTAACGCTCTGCGAAGCCTCGTTCTAACTTTTTAACATCTCGTCGCCAAAGCTGAGGGGGAGTAGCTGCTTGACGCTATCCACCACGTAGACCCCCTGTTCACCGTACATGAGCACCCGTATGGGCGATTGAAAGCGGTTTTCGCTCTCTAGTAATACCTGCCTGCAGGCCCCACAAGGGGTGATGGCGTTGCTCGTGAACGTGCCGTTGTTCCATGCTGCCACGGCGATGGCTATGATCTTCTGATTGGGGTAAGCCGCGTGCGCGAAGAACACGGTCGTTCGCTCGGCGCATAGGCCGGATGGGTAGGCCGCGTTCTCCTGGTTGTTACCGACGATGATCTCTCCGTTTTCCAACAAGACGGCTGCACCCACCCGGAAATTGGAGTAGGGTGCGTACGAGCCTCGCGTGGCCTGTTTAGCCCGTTCGATAAGTTTTTTTTCAACCTCGGAGCACTCCTCTAACGGATAAACAGCTATCTTTGTGGTTAAATTGATTTCTTGCATACGATCATGAGTAAGTTGTTTCGCGAATATACATATATTTTCTCGCTCTTTCTGGTTTCATCGTTGCTGTTTTTCATGACTCCCGTTTCGGGACAGACCCGTGTAAAGGCCTATGAAGAGTACGCGGAACGGTATGGTGACTTGGCAAGGGAACATATGGATAGGTATCGCGTTCCCGCATCGATCAAGCTGGCGCAGGCCATTTTGGAGTCGGGAGGCGGGTTGAGCGAGCTGGCGCGACAGTCAAACAACCACTTCGGGATCAAATGCCACCGGGAGTGGGACGGCCCTAAAGTGTATGCTGCGGATGATGGGCCAAACGACTGCTTCCGCAAGTACGAGCGCGTGGAAGATTCGTATCGCGATCACTCTGAATTTCTGGTGAATGGTGCGCGGTATCACTCCCTTTTTAACCTGTCGATTACCGACTACAAGGGTTGGGCGAGGGGTTTACAGAAGTCGGGTTACGCGACTGACCGGGCTTATGCCAATAAGCTGATAAAGCTTATCGAGGATTACGAGCTCTACCGATATGACGACTCGAAGTACCGCGGGGGGGTGAGTAGGAAGCAACGCAGAGCGATGCGGGATCAAGAGACCTCGAGGGTCTCCTGGACGCACCAGCCTTACATCACCCATGGACTGGTGTACGTGATCGCGGTGGAGGGGGACTCCTTCCTCAGTATCGCCAACGAGTTTGGATTCAGAGAGAAGGATCTGTTAAAGTTTAACGAGGTGCCTGAGGATTTCCCGTTGAGCGAGGGAGACATCGTGTACTTCCAGAAGAAGAAGGCGAGGGCCGATAAGCCGTACTTCGAGCACACGGTGCAGGTGGGGGAATCGATGCATAGCATCTCGCAACTGTACGGTATCCGCTTGCGGAACCTGTATAGGCTGAACAAGAAAAACTACGAGTACATCCCGGAAGAGGGTGATGTGCTGAAGCTTAGGTAATGATAACAAGCAATTATAACGATATGAGATACAATACACAGAAAGAGAAATTGATTCTGCCTGAGTACGGGCGCAATATTCAGAACATGGTGGATCACTGCATGGGTATCGAGAACCGCGAGGAGCGCACCAAATGCGCGTACACGATCATCGATATCATGGGGAACATGTTTCCGCACCTGAGGGATGTCAATAATTTTAAACACATCCTGTGGGACCACCTGGCCATCATGTCCGACTTCCAGTTGGAGATTGATTACCCGTACGAGGTGATCAGCAAGGAGGACCTCTACTCCGCACCCGAGAAGATCGAGTATAGCCGCCCCACCATGAAGTACCGCCATTACGGGAAGATCTTGGAACGGATGATCCGGATCGCGGCCGATATGGAGGAGGGTGACAAGAGGAAGTACCTGGTAAAGCTGCTGCTTATACAGATGAAAAAGTCGCACACGCAGTGGAACAAGGAGGTAGATGACACGAAGATCTTTCATGACCTGCAGGAGTTGTCGGGGGGGAAGATAAAGGTGAACGAAGAGCAGTTCACGATTCCCGAGGTGAAGGTCACGCCCACGCGCGGCAGGTTAAAAAACATCCGCTACCAGAGAAGGAGGAGGTAACCGGATGATTCACGAGAAGGATATCGTTCCGGTAGGACGTACGCGGAAACCGTACGGGATAAGGGGGGAGATCATGCTTCTCTTCCATAAGCCGGTGTACGCTGATCTGGACGTGGATTTTTATTTTCTTGAGATGGACGGGATACCGGTTCCCTTTTTCGTGGAGGAGTTTACCGGGATGACAGATACCACAGCCCGCGTGAAGTTCATGGATGTGGAGGACGAGATAAAAGCCTCTCGCCTGGTCAACAAGCGGGTGTGGTTGCAACGTGAGATGGTTAAGCCATTGTTGGGACAGGAGGAGATTGGCTGGGATTACTTCATCGGTTTCGAAGTGGAGGACCAGCACGGTGTACTGTTGGGCACGATCCGAGAGGTGGACGATGCAACCATCAACGTGCTGTTCGTGGTGGTTCTTGATGAAGACGAACGGCTTATCCCGGCCACCGAAGATTTTATCCTCTCTGTCGATGAAAAAAAGGGTACAATCAAGATGAATCTCCCGGAAGGTTTGCTGGACGGATGAAGCGAAACAGGTTATGAAGGTTAGGAAACGGAATATTGCTATCTTGGGTTCTACCGGCTCTATCGGTACGCAGGCGCTGGACGTGATCGCGCGCTACCCTGAACGGTTCGAAGCCTACGCTTTGATCGCGAATAACAGCGTGGAGCTGCTGATTGAGCAAGCACGCAAGTTTCAACCCGAGATCGTGGTGACTGCTAACGAGTCAAAGTACGAGCAGCTGAGAGAGGCCCTGAGCGACTTACCTATCAAGGTGTGGTGTGGCAGGGATGGGGTAGAAGCGGCCGTTCAAGCCGAGGAGGTGAATATGGTGCTTGTGGCGACGGTCGGTTTTTCGGGACTGACTCCTACGATTCATGCAATCACTGCCGGGAAGGCTATCGCTTTGGCGAATAAAGAGACGTTGGTCGTGGCAGGCGAGTTGATTACCTCGCTGGCCCTAAAGCATAAGACCCCCCTGTTACCGGTCGACTCCGAGCATTCGGCCATCTTTCAATGTTTGAACGGGGAGGGAGACAACGAGGTTGAGAGAATTTGGCTCACCGCGTCGGGTGGCCCTTTTCGTACCTACACCAAGGAGCAGTTACAGCATGTAACCAAGGAACAAGCGCTGGCACATCCCAACTGGGACATGGGCCAGAAGGTGACTATTGACTCCTCAACGCTCATCAACAAGGGCTTTGAGGTGATTGAGGCGAAATGGTTGTTCGGTATTGATCCGTCTCGGATAGAGGTGTTGGTACACCCGCAGTCCATCGTCCACTCGATGGTGCAGTTCCAGGATACCTCTGTGATGGCGCAACTGGGGCAGCCCGATATGCGGGTGCCCATACAGTATGCCTTCTCATACCCCGAACGGCTGGCGTTGCCTATCGAGCCAGTCGACTTTTCCGAGCTATCGAGCTTAACGTTCGAGCGACCCGACACGGACCGCTTCCCCAACTTGGGTTACGCGTACGAGGCGATCCGGGTAGGGGGTAATATACCTTGCGTCTTGAACGCGGCCAATGAGGTGGCGGTCGAGCTCTTTTTGCAGGAGCGCATCGGGTTTACGACGATGAGCCGGCTAATCGAGAAAACCTTGCAGAAAGCATCGTTTATCCCCACGCCATCGCTTAGCGACTACGTGGAGAGCGATGCAGAAGCGAGGAGAATAGCGTTTGAATACGCTCGTTAAATAACGTGTACATATTTTACTAGTAGATGGAAACATTTTTGATGAAGGCGTTGCAGTTGATACTGAGCCTTTCGATTTTGGTGCTGGTCCACGAGTTTGGCCATTTCATCTTTGCCCGGATGTTTAAGATTCGGGTTGAGAAGTTTTACCTTTTCTTCGACCCGTGGTTCGCGCTGTTTAGGTATAAGCCTAAGAACAGCCACACCGAATACGGGATAGGATGGCTACCCCTGGGCGGATACGTTAAGATAGCCGGTATGATTGATGAGTCGATGGATAAAGAGCAGATGGCGCAACCACCTCAACCGTGGGAGTTTCGCTCCAAGCCGGCTTGGCAACGGTTGCTGGTTATGGTGGCAGGAGTGCTGTTTAACTTGCTGTTGGCGTTCGTTATTTATGCCATGGTGCTGTTTACTTGGAAAGACACTTACCTCCCTCTTCGTAACGTGACCCAAGGAATGGAGTTCAGCAATGCTGCACAACGAGCCGGTTTTCGTGATGGAGATATCCTGCTGAAAGCTGACGACAAGACGCTAGAGCGCTTTGGTGTACGTACCCTGCTTGATGTAGCCGATGCCGATGAGGTGACCGTGCTGAGGGAGGGTAAAGAGGTGGTTTTGACTATGCAGGAAGGATTGATGCGGAACTTACTAGCCGACAAGGAGGGGTTCGCGGCTTATCGTATCCCTGCTGTGGTACAGGAGACCATGGAGGGAAGCGCGGCCGACAGGGCTGGATTGGCACATGGCGATAGTATTGTTGCCGTCAATGGGGAGGCAATACAGGTTTTTAGTGACCTTCGCTCGCATCTTGACGCCCATCGTGGCGAGGAGGTTCAGTTGGACTATTACCGATCGGGGGTATTGCAAAGTACTTCGGCACAAGTTGATTCCGCTGGAACGTTGGGTTTTTACGCGATGGGCGCTGCCCAGATTTATCGGACGGTGACACTTTCCTACGGTTTTTTTGAATCCTTCCCGGCGGGTATAAAAATGGGCGTGCAAACGTTGAGGGACTACGTGGCGCAGTTCAAGTACGTCTTCACCAAGGAGGGTGCCTCCTCGCTGGGGGGATTTGGTGCCATCGGCAGTCTTTTCCCAGCACAGTGGGACTGGCAGGCGTTTTGGATGATGACCGCCTTCCTCTCGGTTATCCTCGCGTTTATGAATATCCTGCCCATACCGGCTCTCGATGGTGGGCACGTTCTGTTCCTTATCTACGAGGTGATCGTGAGGAGGAAACCCAACGAGAAGCTGATGGAGTACGCGCAGGTGGCGGGGATGCTTTTCCTGCTGGGACTGGTACTGTACGCCAACGGCATGGATATCGTGAGGGCGATATTTAATTAGTAAAGATAATTGATTCGATTTCGGATGCGTCTATTGAGCCTGAAGGCAGAACAATCAAAAAGAAAGTTGAGCAAGATAAAGGAGAGTGCATATGAAAGTTTCGGAATTAGTGAACGCGACGCAAAAGACGGCGTTTTCGTTCGAGCTGCTGCCCCCGCTAAAGGGCAACAGCATTCAGCAGGTGTTTAACGCGATTGATCGACTGAAGGAGTTTGACCCCAAGTACATCAATATTACCACGCATCATAGTGAGAACGTGTACCAGGAGGACGAAAAGGGGGTTTACCGGAAGGTGAACGTGCGGAGGCGTCCCGGTACGGTAGCTATCGCGGCTACCATTCAGTACCGTTACGGGATACGGGCTATACCCCATATCATATCCAGGGGTTTTTCCAAGGAGGAGACTGAGTACGCGCTGATCGACCTGTCGTTCTTGGGGCTGACCGACCTGCTGTTGTTGCGGGGCGATGCCAAGAACCTGGATGCAGAGCAGCGGGCCATGGATAGCCATTTGCACGCCACGGGGCTTCAGGAGCAGGTGAATAACTTTAACAAGGGAATCGGGTATGATGGTGCTCCCTTCACTGCACCCGAAGAATCCTTTTCGTACGGGATGGCTTGCTACCCGGAGAAGCACGAGGAGTCGCCCAACATGGAGTCGGAGATTTACTACACGAAGATGAAGGTAGATAACGGGGCCGACTACCTGGTCACCCAAATGTTTTTCGATAACAGCAAGTATTTCGAGTTCGTGGAGCGATGCAGGGAAGCAGGTATCACGGTCCCGATCATACCCGGCATCAAGCCCATTCACCTGATGAACCAACTGACCGTTTTGCCTCGGATATTTAGAACCGATATCCCGGAGGAGCTGGCATCCGAACTTCGTAAGTGCAAGGACGATGAAGCGGCTAAAGAGGTTGGGGTGGAGTGGTGCATTAAACAGTGCCGGGAACTGGTACAGAGCGGAGTGCCAAGCATCCACTTCTATGCGCTGATGGCCACGGAGAGCGTGTACCGGGTCGCGAAAGAGATCTATTAAGGGCACGAACTACGATAACGGGTAGGGGGTAAGAGGATAGGGCATGGATCACGGTAAAGACAACGATAACGACAACGACGGAGGATGTATTTTCGCGATATCATAGGACATCATGAGATCAAGCAACACCTGATTCACTCGGTGGAGCAGGGTCTTGTTCCACATGCGCGTATTCTCCATGGTCCCGAGGGAGTGGGGAAGTTGCCCCTGGCCATCGCGTATGCCCGCTACCTTAACTGCGGTTTGCGCGGTCCGGATGATGCTTGCGGCAAGTGCCCCTCTTGTCATAAGTTTGATAAGCTGGCACACCCCGACCTCCATTTCGTCTTTCCGGTAGTTAAGTCGAAAGTGAGCGATGACTACCTGCCCGAGTGGCGAGAGATGTTGTCCGGCAGGATTTACTTCAGTTTGAATCAGTGGCTACAATTCATCGATGCGCAGAACGCGCAGGGGTTGATCTACGAGAAGGAGAGCGGCGAGATTATCCGCAAGTTGAACCTCAAGGTGTACGAGGCGCCCTATAAGGTGATGATCGTCTGGCTGCCCGAGAAGATGCACCTCGCCTGTTCGAACAAGTTGCTGAAGATGATCGAGGAGCCTCCGCCCAACACCGTCTTCCTCCTTGTCACGGAAGATGCTGAAAACGTGTTGCAGACCATCTGGTCGCGCTGCCAGCCCATGCACGTGGGTGGTATTGACCGGGAGGATATCGTGAAGGCCCTGCAGCAAACCTACGCGTTGGATGGTGAGCGGGCAGAGATGGCGGCCCACATCGCGCGGGGTAGCTACCTGAGGGCAGTAGAACTAATTGAGGCGTCTGATGAGAACAGTTTCTTCTTCGATCTGTTCAAGGAGATGACACGGGCCTCGTTCTCGCGCGACGTTAAAAAAATAAAGGGGGTAGCAAACGAGATCGCGGGCATTGGCCGGGAGATGCAAAAGAGCTTCCTGCTCAACTCGTTGCGCCTCTTCAGGGAGTACTTCATCAGCAATTTTAACGAGGAGCAGATGATTTACCTCAACAAGGAGGAGCGTCAATTCGGGGAACGTTTCGCCCCTTTCATCAACGAAAAAAATATCCAAGGGTTTTACGATGAGTTCTCGTTTGCATACCGGCAAATTGAGCAAAATGGGAACGCTAGGATCATCTTTCTTGACCTTTGTTTGCAGGTAACCCTGCTTTTACGGAAATAATTTCGTAACTTGCGTATTTTGACGGTTTATTTAATTTCAAAAAGTCTCGCCTACCGCTTTGGGGGCGAATTGATATATGGACAAAGAACAATTGGCTGATAAGTTGACGGCTACCGTGCCTTTAAAAGCGGTAACCGTCCGAAATGAGAAGAGCTGTTGCGGATGTATGCCGCATACGAACAAGCTTCACACGTATGACTGGCTTCACGACTCCCCTGAGTTTCAGAAGCTAAGTAACATGGTGGAGGTGCAATTTAAAAATACCCGGAAAGGGTATTACGTGAACAGTAACAACCTGGAGCTGGAGCAGGGAGACCTGGTCGCCGTGGAAGCGATACCCGGACATGACATTGGGACGGTCACGCTAACCGGTAAGTTGGTGGAATACCAGATGAAAAAAACCCACTACCGCCCTGATCCCAACGGTGGGGTGAAGCGGGTCTACCGGATTGCCCGCCCCGTGGATATCGAGAAGTACGAGCAGGCCAAGGCCAGGGAACAGTCGACTATGATCCGCTCGAGGCAGATTGCCGAGGAGCTAGGGCTTCAAATGAAGATTGGCGACGTGGAGTACCAGGGGGATGGGAATAAGGCGATCTTCTACTACATAGCCGATGAGCGGGTGGATTTCCGTCAGCTGATTAAGGTGTTGGCGAGCGAGTTCCGCGTGAAGATAGAGATGAAGCAGATTGGCGCACGACAGGAGGCAGGCCGTATTGGAGGCATCGGTCCTTGTGGGGGGCAGTTATGCTGCAGCAGTTGGATGTCGAGTTTCGTTTCGGTATCCACGTCGGCGGCCCGCGCCCAGGATATCGCGATAAATCCCCAAAAGTTGGCCGGTCAGTGTGGCAAGCTGAAGTGCTGTATGAATTACGAGGTAGACCTTTACATCGAGGCGCAGCGTGATCTTCCCTCGCGTGAAATCGTCTTGGAGACGAGGGATGCCGACTTTTATCACTTTAAGGCCGATGTGCTTGCGGGAAAGGTTACTTACTCTACTGATAAGAGCAACGGTGCCAACTTGGTAACGATTCCCAAAGCACGTGCCTTCGAGGTAATCTCGATGAACAAGCAGGGGAAGAAACCGTTAACCCTTGCCGCGCAACATGGGGATGAGGCAAGAGACGAGGGTAACTATAACGGCAAGGATCTGCTTGAAGGGGAGAGTATTACCCGCTTTGATGCCCGGATTGGCAGTAGCCGGTCGAAACGAAGAAGGAAACCGCGAAAACGACGTTCAAACATATCCGAGCGAATGGGGAGACGCGATAACGCATCCGCGAGAGTGGAGACAGCCCCAAGTGATGCCCCGTCAGAGGGAGCAAACCCAAATGCCGCGGGGCGCAAGGAGGGAGTCTCAGATACCTCACCGCGAACGGGAAAAAGGGGACAACGTCGGGGCAGGTCCTCCAACAAAGGGAGGTCGACGGGTGAACGAAAGCCCTCGGGAGGACGAAGGACACCGGGTGAAACCAAGTCGGTTAAGGTTGACAGGAAGTCCGCGAAGGGTGGTCAAAAGTCCACGAAAGGTGGTCCAAAGTCCGCGAAGGGTGAAAAGAGATCTCCGGGTCGCGATGATTAGGCGGGTTTCATTGGCGTGCCTAACGCTGCTATTAGCGTTGGCATCATGTTCCAAAGGGGAGGTGTACTACCGGTTTCATCACGTTCAGCATGGGAAATGGTGCCGTGATTCATTGTTTTTGTTCAACGTTGACTCCACGTCGATCCAACCGGGTAAGCCCTATAACCTCTCCATCGAGCTATCCTTCAACAACGCTTACCCCTATCAGGACTTTTGGTTGCGCGTGGAGCATAATTTGACCGTTGACTCTGCGTTCCATGTTGATACCCTGCACGTAAGGGTGGCCGATGAGCTCGGTAGGTGGATAGGTAGCGGGGTAGGTGGTTTGCATCAGTTGTCGATTGTCTACCCCTATGTTGTGCGTCCAACCGTCCGTGACTCCACGACGGGGTACCGCGTGACGGTAGCTCATTACATGGATGATAACCCTTTAAAAGGGGTGGAAAAAGTAGGGATAAAGCTGGTCCGGCAATAGTTGTCGTGGATTGAAATGTATGACTACTGGTGATAAATTCGGTTTGAAACTTGTTTTCATTCCAAAACAAGGGCTATCTTTGCAAAATAATATGTTTGAAAGAAAAAACACTCTATAGAAATGGCAAAAATTAAGGGTTACGTCGAGGTAAATACCAGTCGCTGCAAGGGGTGCGACCTATGCGTGGTCGCCTGTCCCACGGGCGCACTGGAGTTAGAACCGCGAGAGGTGAATGACCGCGGGTATCATTACGTCTACCTGAAGCACCCCGACGAGTGCATCGGTTGTGCGAATTGCGGTTACGTCTGTCCCGATGGTTGTTTAACCATCTACCGGATGAAAGTGGGATAACCCCCCTGAGTTATTAAAATAAAACAAGCAGAAAAATAAGCATAATGGCAGAAGGAATATCTTTGATGAAAGGGAACGATGCCATCGCCCACGCGGCTATCCGCTACGGGGTGGATGGTTACTTTGGGTACCCCATTACCCCGCAATCGGAAGTGATCGAGGTCTTGATGGAGGCTGCCCCGTGGAAAACCACGGGTATGGTGGTCCTGCAGGCTGAGAGCGAGGTGTCCGCCATCAATATGGTATACGGCGGTGCGGCTTGCGGGAAGTACGTGATGACCAGCTCCTCGAGCCCGGGGATCAGCTTGAAGCAGGAGGGTATCTCCTATATGGCGGGGGCTGAATTGCCATGCCTCATCGTGAACGTGCAACGGGGTGGTCCCGGGCTGGGCACCATTCAGCCGTCGCAGGCCGATTACTTCCAGACGGTGAAGGGTGGGGGACACGGCGATTACAAGTTGATTACGCTGGCTCCCAACTCCGTGCAAGAGATGGCCGATTTCGTGGCACTCGGGTTCGAACTGGCGTTCAAGTACCGCAATCCGGCCATGATCCTCACCGATGGGGTTATCGGTCAGATGATGGAGAAGGTGAAGTTGCCTGAGTTCCGTCGCCGTAGAACGGAGGAGGAAGTCCGGGAGCAATGTCCCTGGGCCACTCTCGGGAAAACGGCCGATCGGGGTCCCAATATCATTACCTCGCTGGAGCTTGGCTCCGCGGAGATGGAAGAGAACAATAAACGCTTTCAGGCGAAATACCGCGTTATCGAGGAGAAAGAGGTGCGGTATGAGGAGATACAGTGTGACGATGCTGAGTATTTGCTGGTAGCCTTCGGCTCGGCCGCACGCATTTGTTTGAAAACCATACAGCTGGCACGGGAAGAGGGGATCAAGGTGGGGATGATTCGCCCCATTACCTTGTGGCCATTCCCGACGAAAGTGCTGCATGGCTATGCCGATAAGGTAAAGGGGATGCTCACCGTGGAGCTCAACGCGGGGCAGATGGTGGAGGATGTGCGCCTGGCGGTTAACGGGAAGGTTCCCGTGGAACATTACGGTCGACTGGGGGGTATCGTACCCACCCCGGACGAAGTACTGGAGGCGTTGAAAAAGAAAATGGATATAAAATAGATGAGTATGGATGTAAACAGTATAGCGACTCCCGAGAACTTGGTGTATGCCAAGCCGGAACTGATGAACGATACCCATATGCACTACTGCCCGGGATGCTCGCACGGGGTGGTGCACAAGCTCATTGCCGAGGTAATCGGGGAGCTGGGGCTGCAAGAAAAGACCATTGGTGTCGCGCCCGTGGGATGCGGGGTGTTCGCCTACAAGTACCTGGATATCGACTGGCAGGAGGCCGCTCACGGCCGGGCCCCGGCTATTGCGACCGCCGTGAAACGGTT
>JGI24710J26742_10000337_pt1 | contig 43401 bp, 44 predicted proteins | sample BioPla2DNA2_FD_26742 | JGI IMG/M metagenome (IMG submission 26742)
ATAAATATGGTACCAGAAGATATTTTACTAGAGTTTGCATCTAAAATGGGAAAACTAGACTCTGGTATAATAAGTTTAATTGGAGAAATAGAATATACTCCAAGAAAAAATGATGAAGGAAAAACTATTGAAGACGATGTCTTTACTCTTTATATGAATGATGGTAATACTGTAGTAACCAACTCTAGTAAATGTGATAATTTGTCTAAATATAGAGAAATATATGCAAGTTTAGATGATCGAAAGGGGATACTGAATTTAGATAGTGGTAATTATGAAAACTTTGTTTTTATACCATTTTAAAAGATTATGAATTACAATGAAGAAATGAAAGAGATTATAAAAAACAAAAAAGGTGATAGACTACTTATGCATAGTTGTTGCGCACCTTGCTCAAGTAGTGTAATTGAAAGATTAAAAAATGATTTTGAAATCACCGTACTTTTTTATAATCCTAATATAGAACCAAAAGAAGAATATATAAAAAGAAAAAATGAGCAAATTAAATTACTTGATAAACTAAATATAAAGTATTTAGACACTGATTATTTAAATGAAGAATTTAGAGAAAAAATAAAAGGATTTGAAAAAGAAAAAGAGGGCGGAAAAAGATGTACTCTATGCTACGGGCTAAGACTTTCAAAAACAGGTAAAGTTGCTAAAGAAAAAAACTTTGATTACTTTACAACTACTCTTACAGTAAGTCCTTATAAAAATAGTAAAACAATTAATTTAATCGGATTAAATATTGAAAAAAAAGAAAATATAAAATATTTAGTATCAGATTTTAAAAAAGAAGATGGTTATAAAAAAAGTATTGAGCTATCTTCTATATATAATCTATATCGCCAAGATTACTGTGGTTGCCACTTTAGTAAAGGAGGAAGAAATGAATAAAAAAGGAATAACTTTAACTGAACTACTAATCGTACTGGTAATATTATCAATTATAATAGTTATAGTAACCCCTGGATTTAATGACTTTTTATTTAAAACCAAAGATAAAATAAGTACTTTAAATGAAAATAATTTAAAAGAAGCAGGAAATATGTTTGGTCAAGAAGTATATATGTGCCAAAGTAATGCTGATATTAAAGCATTATTTTCCAAATTAAATATTACCGTAAATAACTGCGCGGAAGCCAAAGCAAAACTTGAAGCTGGAGTTAATGTTTCGATTGGATTTTTAAAACAGCACGATTATTTTAGAGATGATTCAAATAACTGTAATGAATCTGGTACTTTAAATATAAAAATCGATGGTCATAAAGTAATAACCAAACTTAATTCAAATGTAAAATGCAAATAAAGGAGCTAGTATGAGTTTATTTAAAAAATTTAAGAAAGTATTTAAACCAAAAGAAAAAGAAAGCTATGATAAAGGTCTTGAAAAAACTAGAAAAGGCTTTATAAGTGAGCTTAATATACTAGGTTTAAAATTTAAAAAAGTAACTGATGAGTACTTTGAAGAACTTGAAATGATATTAATAAAAGCGGATATCGGAATTAAAACTGTCGATAAATTTCTAGAAAGATTAAAGAAAAGAGTAAAAGAAGAAAATATTGAAAGTACATCTTTTTTAAGTGAAGTTATTGTTGATGAACTTTTTATGATTTATGTTGAAGGAGAATCTTTAACCGATAAAATAAATATGGCAGAGTCTGGTCCAACTATTATCCTAACAGTGGGAGTAAATGGAGTAGGTAAGACTACTACTATTGGTAAACTGGCTCATAAATATAAAAATGAAGGTAAAAGTGTTCTTTTAGTAGCTGGAGATACCTTTAGAGCAGGAGCAGTACCTCAGTTAAAAGAATGGGCTGATAAAACAGGTTCTCTATTTGTCGGAAGAGAAAATGCCGATCCAGCTAGTGTAATTTATGATGGTATTAAAGAGGCAATCGATAAAGATATTGATATAGTTTTAGTAGATACTGCAGGTAGACTTCAAAATAAAGTAAATTTAATGAAAGAACTTGAAAAGATTAATAAAGTTATCGGAAAACATATTGAAGATGCACCTCATGAAACATTATTAATCATTGATGCTACTACTGGTCAAAATGGTATTAGTCAAGCCGAAAGTTTTAAAGAAATAACTAATATTACTGGTATTGTTTTAACTAAGCTTGATGGAACTGCTAAGGGTGGAATAGTTCTAGCTATTAAAGAAGAAGTAAACCTACCTGTTAAATTTGTTGGTCTTGGAGAAGGCGTGCTTGATCTTAAACCATTTGATATTGAAGAATATATCTATGGATTATTTAAGGATATGATGTAATGGAAGATATTATTTATTATACAAACCTTTATGATTATTATAAAAATCTTTTAACAGACACTCAAAGAAAATACTTTGAAAACTATTATTTTAATAACTTATCTATTCAAGAAATAGCGGATAATAATAAAGTATCAAAAAATGCTGTTAGTAAATCTTTAATAGAAGTTACTAAAAGATTAGATAATTATGAAGATACTTTAAATTTATATAATAATTATCAGAAAATAAAAAAAATATTAGAACCTAATATTTTTAAAAACATAGAAGATTATATATAAGTAATCTTTTTTTGGTTTCTATAACTAAATATATTTAAAGTAATAAATGGAATTATAATAGATAAGGTGCTTAAATTATTCAAAAAAGAATCTTTAAAGTTAAGAGCAATTATAAGAAGGACAAACCATAAACAAATAGACATAAACTGAAACTTTAAATCTTTATAAACAAAACAAACTAAACTAAAGATAGTAATCAGTGCAAAGGTAAGAATAATTAAAGCCCACCAAGTACTAGTAAACATATTCTGAATTACTAAAGCAATGCCTGCAGCATCATTAAATAAACTTTCACTATAGTTTAATCTATCAATATAACTAAAATAAAATAATACCCAAATACTAAAAAGACAATTAAATATAACACTTAAAAATAATAATTTACTTCTTTCTTTAAACATATAAGACTCCTTACTTAAAATAATAACAAATAAATAATAAAAAGTCATTATAATAGAGCACATTAATATGTGCTCTATGAGGAAAGGTAATTCTATCACCTTTCCATTAGTATTATATCCATTATATTTATAAATATGCATTAAAATTTAAATTTAATTAAAATATATATTAATGCTACCTTCTTCGTCTTTTTATTAAAGATTTAGGTTTTTCAAGCAACATAAGTTTTTCAGATAATTCTTCGTACGAATCACTATTTTCTTTATAGAACTCATCAAAAACATCTTGGTTAGATTCACATAATTTTTTTGTACTTTCAATCGTAGTTTGGTCTTCATCCAAAGATGTAGATGGTAAAAGCACTTTAGATTCAATTGATTTTATATCTTTGAATTTTTCAAAAAGAGAAATCTCGCCGTAACAAATTTTTATTTTATCATCTTTATTATCAGTTAGTAAATTAGGATCAGAACTTAACTTATATATTCTTGCTTGCGTTGGGTCTAAAAAATAACTTTGGCAATTGAGCAAAAAAAAGACGGATACCTAAAATACAATATTTTTAGAAAGACAATAAACCGCTCGTTCTAGAACTCGTTTGGTGATGCTAACCAAACAAAAAAGAGATATACTTAATTGTTGTTAGGTGTCTTTTCGTTTGTTTAAATATATCAATAAATTATAATTTATCAATGAAAAAAGCCTAGTAAATAAGGCTTTGATTGTCTATTGGTGGAGAATATCGGACTTGAACCGATGACCCCCTGCTTGCAAGGCAGGTGCTCTAGCCAACTGAGCCAATTCCCCGTAAGAACATAATTATAGTACCATAACCTAGTATTAAAATCAATACCTTTGAAAACATATAGACATTTAATCTTGTTGTTGTTATGATATATATGTAATTTATACTTAATCATGATTAAGAATATAATTATAAGAAAGAAGGTTTTAAAGTGAAACAAACAGGGAGAGCTTTATGGGGAATTGCGTTTATTATAGTAGGAACTATAATTGGATTTAATTCTCTTGGTATCACAGATATTGATATCTTTTTTAAGGGGTGGTGGACTTTATTTATAATAGTTCCATCATTTATTGGTTTATTTGAAGGAAATGGAGAAATAATTGGGAATTTAATCGGACTAATTATAGGTTTCGTCTTATTATTTGCAATTAGAGGAATAGTTGACTTTGAAGTTATTTCAGTCTTATTTGTTCCATTTATATTTATTGTTATTGGTTTTGGTATTTTATTTAACAGTACTATTAAAGGGACAATAACTGACAAAATTGAAAGTCTTAACAAAACAGAAGATGGAATAGACAAGATTTTTGCTACCTTTGCTGGGCAAAATGTTGTTAAAGACGATGAAAAGTTTAAAGGAGCACATATAGATGTTGTTTTTGGAAGTGCGGTTCTTGATTTAACTAAAGCTAAACTTGATAAAGAAACAGTTATTAAATCAAGTGCAATCTTTGGATCAAGTAAAGTAATACTTCCCAAAAATGTAAATGTTAAAATTAAATCAACTCCTATATTTGGAGGTTCTAAAAATAATATTACTAACAAAGATGATAATAAAACAACTGTTTATGTTGAATCTTTCTGTATGTTTGGAGGATTTGAAATAAAGTGAATGGATTTCAAAAGGGAGTAAAGTTCTTAGCAATATTTTTATCAATATTTATTATTATTAATATATTTACTGGGATAATGTTTGCCCTTTCTATTATTAGTAAAATAGGTATAAATAAAAACGGATTATCTTTTAATGTTAATTATGAAGAAACAACATTTAATGAAAAATATTATGATGTTGATAGACTTGATATAGATGTATCAGCAGCAGTGCTTACTATTAAAGAAGGTAGTGAATTTGAAGTTAATGCTAAGGTTGATTTAAATCACTTTTCTTCTAATTTAAACAATGGAACATTAAAAATAAAAGAAAAAAGTAACTGGTTTTTAAATAAAAAAATAGTTCCAGAAATAACTGTTTATATTCCATATTCTAATAAACTTAAAAATCTTAATATTAATAGTGGAGCAGGTACTGTTGATATAATGAATATTTCTGCTGAAAGATTTGATTTTAATCAAGGAGCAGGTCGCTTAATAATTGATTCATCTTCTTTTAAAGAAATTAATATAGATGGTGGAGTTGGTGAAATAGTAATTGAAAACTCATATCTTAATGATCTTGATTTAGAATCTGGAGTTGGTAAAACCACTATAAGTTCATTTATATCTGGATTAAGTGAAATTGAAAGTGGAGTAGGAGAAGTTAATCTTAATTTACTAGGAAACCTTTCTGATTATAGAATAGAAACAGAAAAAGGAATCGGAGCAATTAAAATTAATGGAGAAAACCAGCCTAATAATACTATATTGGGTACTGGTGAAAATAGACTTGATGTTAAATCAGGTATCGGAAGCATAAATATAAATGTAAAAAAGGACACATAATTTCCTTATGTGCCCATTTGAGATAGCATATCTTTGCTATCTCACTAATATTATATCCTTTATATTTATAAATATACATAAAAATGGTTAAATTCCATTTTTTTTATTTCTTTCTATTATAGTAGAGTCATCAAGTAAGCTAGATGCTCTAAGTAAACTATTTGTTCCATATTTTTCTTTAATAAAATCGATTGCTTCATTTTTTTGATTAATGGTAGTTATCTCTTCAAAGGTATCAAATAAACTTAGCTGCTCACCAATATCAGCACATAGATTACTTAACTGAATACTTATTTGTCTAATTGGTTTATTATCATAAAATTGATCAAAGATATTCATGCATAAATTAAACATTTCATTTTCATCTTTAACTGGGTTATCAAGCCTTAGAGATTTTTTAAAACCACCAGAGACACTTTTTGAGTATTTTACTTTAAAAGTAATAATTCCAGCTCTTTTTTTAGAATCTCTCAGTCTCTTTGCTAAAAGATCAATAGTCTCTCTGATTATAATTGATATATTACTTCCGTTATAATCTTTATATAAAACTTGACTATGACTAATTGAAGCATTCTTTGGCTCTTTGTTATAATCTTTAATAGTAGAATTATCAATACCATTAGAATGATTCCAAAGTTCTAAGCCTAAAACTCCATATTTATCTTTTAAGATATTTTTGTTAAAGTGAGCTAAATCTTTAACGGTAAATATGCCTAAATTATTTAAATTAGCTTCCATTCTAGGTCCTATTCCCCATATTTTAGAAAGAGGAGTAACTCCCCATAGTTTATCTTTGATGTCTGTATAAAACCACTCGGCAACACTGTCCTTATTTTTTTTAGCTTCTAAGTCCATCGCAACCTTTGCCATAAAAATATTTGGACCTATTCCAGCAGCTGCCATAAGACCTGTTTTTCTAGTTACTTCACTTAAAAGAAATAAGGCAAGTTCTCTTGGAGTTTTTTTGTATAATTTTAAATAACTAGTAACATCTATAAATACTTCATCAATTGAATATTTATGAATATCATTTTCTGAAAAATACTCTTTATAAACATTAAATACTTCACTGCTTTTCTTAGCATATAATCCCATCCTTGGCGGTACCTTTATAAATTTAACATTCTTAGGCAGATCATATACTCTAGTTCTACTTTTTACACCAAGTGATTTTACATATGGAGAGACTGCTAGTGTCATTGCTCCTCTATGAGTCGGATGACAAACTATAAGTGGAGTAGTAAAAGGATCATAATTCTTATCTAAACACTCACAAAATGCAAAGAAACTTTTTAAATCAATCGCAATAAAAGTTTTCAATTTAACCACCTAAACTTATATTAAAACAATTGTTCGAAAAAATCAATGGAAACTTTTACCTTACTTGTGATATAATTTTTATTACGGAGGCAAATATGTATGGAGAAGTATTAGTTGAATATGGAGTTAAAACATTAGATAAAACATTTACTTATATAATACCTAATCATTTAAAAGATAAAATTCAAATAGGTATGAAAGTAATTGTTCCTTTTGGCACTTTAAATATAAATGGTTTTTTAATTAATATAAAAGACAGTACTGAAATAGAAGAATTAAAAGAAATTATTTCAATTAGTAATGAAGAATTTATCTTAAATGAAGAATTACTAAAGCTCGGAAAATATATTAAAGAAAAAACTCTTTGTACTTTAATAACAGCATATAATACTATGTTTCCTAGTAGTTTAAAAATAAAAACCATTTCGAGTAATTATAATATATATGATACTTTTTTAAAAATTAAAGATAAAGAAAAAGTTAAAATGTATATAAATGAACATAAAAGAGCTTTTAAAAAGATTGAACTTTTAAATAAATTAATTAATAATGAAAAAGTAAATAAAAAAGAATATAACTCATCTTTAGTAAAAGAACTTCTTGATTTAAATTTAATCTATGAAGAAAAAATATCTAAATATAGAATAAATAAAGAAAAAGAATTTGAAGAAAAAGTAACCTTAACTAAAGAGCAAGAAGAAGTAATAAAAAAATTCGAATTTAATAAAAGTAAAACTCATTTATTATATGGAGTAACTGGATCAGGCAAGACTGAAGTATACATGCACTTAATTGAAAAAGTAATAAAAACAAATAAAACAGCGATTATTCTGGTACCTGAGATTAGTTTAACAACTCAGATAGTAAATAGGTTTTATAAACGATTTGGAAATAATGTTGCCGTATTTCACAGTGGTCTTTCTAAAGGAGAGAGGCATGATGAATATAAAAAGATCTATAGTGGTGATGTAAAAATAGTTGTCGGAACAAGAAGTGCAATATTTACTCCGATGAAAAACATTGGCATAATCATTATTGATGAAGAACACAGTACTAGTTATAAACAAGATAATAATCCTAGATATAATGCAATCGATATAGCAATTAAAAGAAGTGAGTATCATAACTGTCCACTACTTCTTGGAAGTGCAACCCCAACACTTGAAGCATTTGCTAGAGGGCTCAAAGGTGTTTATAAATTACTAGTAATGACCAAAAGAGCGACAAATGCACCTCTTCCTAAAATTCATATTATTGATATGAAAGCTGAAGCTAAAAAAAGCAATATGATTATAAGTGATGCTTTAAACAAATTAATAATTGAAAAATTAAATAAAAAAGAGCAAATAATGTTATTTTTAAATAAAAGAGGATTTGACCGTATAATAAACTGTAGGTCTTGTGGTTTTACTTTTAAATGTAAAAACTGTGAAATAAGTATGATATATCATAAAACAAGTAATAACTTAAGATGTCACTACTGTGGATATACTCTACTTAAACCAGAGGTATGTCCAGAATGCAGAGAAGATGCTCTATCATTTTATGGTCTTGGCACTGAAAAGCTTGAAGAGCATATAAAAGAGACTTATAAAGATGCTAGAGTAATAAGAATGGATACAGATACTACAACTAGAAAAGATTCATATGAAAAGATTATTACTAAAGTTGAAAATGAAGAGGTTGACATTATTATCGGAACTCAAATGATATCTAAAGGCTTAGACTTTCCTAAAGTAACTTTAGTCGGAGTTATAAATGCTGATGAATCGCTAAATATACCTGATTTTAGAAGTGGTGAAAACACCTTTAGTTTACTTGCTCAAGTATCAGGAAGATCAGGAAGAAGTGATATACCAGGAGACGTAGTAATTCAAACCTTTAATCCAGATAATGACACTATTAACTTTGTTAAAGAAAATAATTATCAAAAACTATTTAATTATGAAATGCATATTAGAAGAATATTAAAATATCCTCCATACTTTTATTTAACAAGTATACTTGTAACAAGTAGAGATTATGAAAAAGCATCAACTGAAGTTAATAAAGTTTCTAATTATTTAAATAAAAATATAAAAGATACTATAGTACTTGGACCTACTACTGCAAGTATGTTTAAAATAAATAATGTTTATAGATTTCAAATTATTTTAAAATATAAAGATTTTAATAATATAAAAGAGCCTTTAAAATATATAGATAATATATATAGCTTAAATAAAGATGTATCTCTAGAAATAGATGTAGACCCTAAAAGAATTTAGTTTTGAAAAAAGCACAGAAAGGGTATTATTATTACCCTTCTGTGACAAAATTAAAACTGAGGAAAAGTAATTTTTTTGTAACCAAAAAAGTAAAAGAAAAAGTGGTTGTTTCCAAAATGGAAATAACCACTAATTTATCTTATCTGAAAACTTAATTATAATTTTCTTTACATTAGAATATAATTTGATATAATAAATACATAAGAAAAGCGATGACTTCTCTGGCAAAGAAAGAGCTATATAAATAATGAAGACACTTAAATAGGGTGGAACCGCGGATGTTAGCCGCCCCTATATTAGGGGTCTTTTTAATTAAAAGAAAGAGGAAATATAAATGGAAAAAATTACAATGGAAGAGTTAGTATCATACTGTAAGCAGTATGGATTTATTTATCAAGGAAGTGAGGTATATGGTGGACTTGCTAATACTTGGGATTATGGACCACTAGGTTCTAGACTTAAAAATAATTTAAAAGATGCTTGGAGAAAGAGATTTGTTCAAGAAAAGAAAAATAGTTATGAACTTGATTCATCTATTTTAATGCATCCTAAAGTATGGGAGGCATCTGGTCATGTGGATTCATTTTCTGATCCTTTAATTGATTGCAGAGAATGTAAAGCAAGACATCGTGTTGATAAATTAATAGAAGACTATAGTAGTGAAGTAATTGCTGATAAATTAAATAAGGAAGAAATGAAAGAATTTATTTCTAGCAATAAAGTACCTTGTCCTAAATGTAAGAAGCATAACTTTACTGATATTAGAGAATTTAATTTAATGTTTGAAACCTATAGAGGAGTAACTGATGAAAATAAAAGTATTATTTATCTAAGACCTGAAAACGCTCAAGGACAGTATGTTAATTATTTAAATGTACTGAGAACTATGAGAGCTAAACTACCTTTTGGAGTTGCTCAAATAGGTAAAGCTTTTAGAAATGAAATAACTCCTGGAAACTTTATTTTTAGAACAATTGAATTTGAACAAATGGAATATCAAACCTTTTGCAAACAAGGAGAAGATGAAGATTTATATAATTACTATAAAGAATTTGCTAAAAAGTTTTATCTTGATTTAGGTCTTCCTGAAAATAAACTTAAATTCCATGATCATGATAAACTTGCTCATTATGCCAAAGCTGCTTGTGATATATTTTATGAGTTTCCTTGGGGATATGATGAAATAAATGGAACTCATAACCGAACTGATTATGATCTTAAAAGACACGAGGAGTATAGTGGTGAGTCATTTATGTATTTAGACCCTGAAACAAATGAAAAATATATTCCCTATATAGTTGAAAGTACCTATGGAGTAGATCGAAGTATTCTTGCTCTTATTCATAATGCTTATACTAAGGAAGAGCTTGAAAATGATACTAGAGAAGTACTTAAAATTCATCCTTTCTTAGCACCATATAAAGTAGGAGTACTTCCACTTGTTAAAAAATATCATAGTGATAAAGCAAATGAAATATTTAATATGCTAAATAAACACTTTATGTGTTCATTCGATGAAACCGGCTCAATTGGTAAAAGATACCGTAGATGCGATGCAGCTGGAACTCCATTTTGTATAACTATTGATGATGAGACAATAAATAATAATACTGTTACGATTAGAGATAGAGACACCATGGAGCAAATTACCTTAAGTCTTGAACAGGTTATTTCATATATTGAAGAAAAGATTAAGTTTTAACTATTAATTTTAAAATAAAAGTGTTATTGTCTTGTGATTGTTATGATTAATCAAATGAATAAAATGTTATTAGGATATCTTGTGCAAGATGAAAGTGTAGTTATAAAAAAGAAAATAATTATAAATACTATTTATCAAAGCAGGACAAAGAGCATTTAAAATATGCAGGAATGAAATTAGATATAGTTAATAATTTACATTATTTTTCAGGAAAAAAAGATAAAAATAAAAATTATGATGTTGATTATTTTTTAAATAATATAGAAAGAAATATTACTAATTTATATCCTTATTTAGATGATATGATAATTAAAGGAATGGATATTTTAATTGAAAATAATGGCTATTTAGAAAGCGATGGTTTTCCGATTAAGGCGGCAATGTTTTTTCATGAGTTTCATCTGGCTTATATATCTAACACAGATGAGAAAATTGTTATCCATTGTCCAGATGAAGTTTTAAAAGTATTTACTAAACTTAGAAAAACTAGTAAACCAAATGAAACCTTTAATCATGTTAATGATTTTGTAGCTGGAATGATGTCAGTTTATCAATTGGTACCAACTTCTATACTACATGAAATGTATATTACAAACTATAAAAAAATTAATTATAAAAAATTTGAACAAATAATGTTGACATATTCTTTAATAGAAAACTATTATGTTGTTACTGCTGATGAAGAAGGAACTTTATATTGTACAACAAAAATCAGTGAAAAAGATATTTTTGAAAACTTAAATACCGATTATGAATATCGAATCTTTACTAAAGAAGAAATTGATATGCTGATAGATAATACTTATATTTATAGTTTAGATTCAACTAAGAAATTCATTGAATTTTTAGAAGAAGAATTTGAAGTGGATGATGGCTTCATTGAAAGATTTCTAAATTATGAAGTTTCTAACTATATTGGTCTTCTTGAGGATGGGGAAAATGCGGATAATTTTCTTAAAAATGTAATAGATGAACTATTCGAAGAAGATGAAGATTTATATAAACAAATTAAATTTTATTTAGATAAAATTTATAAAGAGTACCCTAAAAGAGAATTTAATGGTCATGTTAAATAAACAAGTGTAAAGATCTTGTTTTTTTAAATTTCTATTTATCTTTTTAGATAAAAAGTGTTATAATTATAACAAGGACGTGAAAAAGTGGTTGTCAAAAGTGATAAAAAAGCAATCTTAATTATAATAATACTTCTTTTAAATGTTTTTTTAATTGGTTTAACCCTATATTTTCTTGGACCAAATGAACCTAAAGAGCCGAAAGATATAGTTGCTGAACTTGTTGATTTTTCTGAATGTCAAAGTAAGAGTTATCAGCAAACTTGTTATGATACTAAATATATTAATAATAAAACTTATAATATTATATATGATAAATTAAAAGTAGATAATAAAAGTAAAAGTCTAGTTGGGGCTTCACTTCAAGTAAATGATGCGGTTTTAATTAATGAAGATGATTTAGTTTATCATATTGAAAATCATATTTANTTTACTGAAAGTACTATAGTACTTGCGGTATATGAACCTAAAGTTAAAAATGTTAAAGTAATCATCTTTGATTATAAAGGTAATAAATTAAAAGAAATATATATTTTAGATGATGAGAGCGATATTGTTGTTAAGAGTTTTAAAGTTAAAGGTGATAAAATTATCTTTAAAGGTCAGAAGAACTTAATAGATAATGCTGTAATACTTTCGACAGAAGGTGATACAAAATTTATTTTTGAAAATGCTGATCTTTGTAAGCAAATAGATGTATTAAAATTGAAGGATAGTGATTTATATTCAGCTGAATATGAACTTAAATATGTAACCGATAAAAGATTTTCGAGAATTAAAAAAAGACCGAATACAGAAGTTTATATTAAAGAATATAAGGATGAAATAAATTGTGACTAAAGAAATGGATTTTTCATTTCTTTTTAATTTTTAAAAAATTAGATTTGTTATTGCAATAAAAAGAAAAGTATTGTAGAATTAATTATAGAAGATAGGAGAGATTTTTTAATATGAAAAATAAACCAAAGAAAATAATTAAGGTAAGTTTAGGAGTATTTATTTTAATTATAATGTCGGTATTTTTAATAAATTTACCTGGAAAGGAATTTAAAGATAGAAATCTTTCAAATTACTCGGATGATTTTACTATTAGATTAAATCAAGATGGTAAAGAAGAAAACCCTTATCAATTTTTACCATCGATTGATGAAGAGAATCATACTCCAGGAATGTTAGTTCCAGGAAAAGATGATGTAAGGGCCGTTCAAGTTAATATTTTTAAAAACATAGGAAAAGCCATAGGNGATGGCTTTAGGAATGCAATAGATAATCTTGGTAAATCTCTTAGAGAAATATGGGGGAATGTACAAGATGAGTTTNTGAATTGGTTAGCTGGAACTGTAGAAGAGTTATTACAAGGTTTTGTAGTAGATTTCTTTGAAGGGGCTTTTAATGTTAAAGAAGTACCAGTAATTGGAGATGATCAATATACTCTTACCGAGCAAGAACAAAGAATAAAAGAAGAAATTGCTTTAAGAGAAAAAGAACTATCAAATATCCCTGCTTTAGAAAGAGAGCTTGAAAAAAGTTTTGNAGAAATAGAAAAAGAAATAGCAAANCTTCCTAACCGTAGAGATCGTGATGAAGGATATCGATTACTAGAACAAGAAAAAGCTAAATATTATAAAGAAATTCAAGATTTAAAAAATCAATTAAATTATCAATTAAATCAACTTAGAAAACAATTACGAGATGTTGAGTGGAGAATAGAGCGAGATCCAGATGGATATTATAATCCTAATCCTCCAGCAGATGGTTATCCAGGAAGTTCTATATATGTTGAAACAGTTAACAGCTATAAATATGTCAGTAGTTTAGTTGATGACTTTACATATNATGAGCTTAGAGTGAATTTAAGTTGTGGAGATGAGGTATATGTTACAACATGTAGCACTACTAACCGAAATGAAGCGATGTGTCAAATAGATTCTATAAACGGAACTCGAATAGGAGTTGCCTCAATACCTAAACTTATTTTAAGAGATACTAAACCAAGTGCTAGTGATTGTGGCTACAAGAAATTGTATGCTGGAATGGCTGGGGCTAAATATTATGAGAGAAAAGGCGGAGAGCCTAAAGTGATACCTTGTGGTAGTGAAATAGATTTAGTCGGCTCAATTAATCAAGCTTGTACTTTTCAAGAAAGAGATATTTCTCGTGGTGCTTATGATAGTACTAAACCATTTTGTGAAGCAACCTATGAAGGTAGAACAGTTTATGTACAGTGGTATGATATAACTGAGAGAAGACCTGATTCTTCTGCATGTTCTAAAAATGAGTGTGTTTCTGAAAGACCGCTTAAAAATCAAACTCATACTGAGACTGTTACAATGAAAGTTTGTTATAAAAATGACAATGGGAGATTAATTCCTGATGTAGCAGATGAACATTCAATGTATACATGTGCTCCAGGTTATACCAAAGTCATGAAAGAAAATTATGCTAATAGTACTTGTAAGACTGATAGTTATTATGTAAATAATACCTGTTCTAAAGAATTTGAATACCGTTGTGTGGTTTCAGATCGTCCTATTATTGCTGGTGGTGGTGGGTATGTTGGTCCAAACCACTATGGAACTATTAGAATTAAAGGTTATGATAATAATGCTAAAAGAGGTTTAAGAGGTTATCAAATTTATACTGATTTAACTCCTACAGTTAACTCTGATTGGATTCCTTTTGCAAATAGAAATTATGAGGCAGAAGAATCTGCCACAGTAGGAATATATTTTGCTACAATTATGACTGTAGATAATATTATGGCTTATCCTACAACAATATCGATTCATGATGATGATTTATCAACAACAGCAAATATTGAAATAAGAAATGCTGATGGAACTCATAGTTTTGGTCTTAGAGGAATTAAATCTGATGTTACCTTAGGTAGTAATTATGATATGAAATCAAGTGAGTATGTTTTATTAAATAATAAAAATGCTCTTAAAAAAGATTCGGTTTTTGCTAACGGATTTGATCTTTTAACTAACGGTTATGAAGTTGATGTAGAAGCGGATCAAGTTGCGGTTTATGCAACGCTTACAAGTGAAGATGCTTCTTATGTTGATGGATATGGACCTAGAACAGTTACTTTAAATTATGGTAGAAATGTTATTTTAGTTAAAATTCAAAATAAAGAAGGTAAAGAAAGAGCTTATACCTTTGTTGTAAATAGAAGAGATGTTAGAAATAATAATAATACAATTTCTAATATAACAACAAGTGTTGGTGAATTAACATTTGATCCGTATGTATCAGATTATACAATTGAAGTACCAAAAAATACTCAAACAGTAGATGTAAATGCAAGTTTAATTAATTTCACAACAGCTTTTGTTAAAGGATATGAACCTAAAACAGTAACTTTAAGTAGTGATATAACTACTAGTGAAATTAAAACGATTAGTGACGCTGGTATTGTTAGAAGTTATCTACTTACTTTTGTTAAAACGGGAACAGAAATAGAAGAAACCATAGAAAATAGCGTTAATTTAAGTTCACTTACAATAACAGGAGCAAATATAAGATTTGATAAAAATACAACTAGTTATAATATCGGAGTTGGATATGAAGTAACTAATCTAGAAGTAAATGCTTATCCTGAAAGTGCAAATGCTACGGTTACTATACCAAAACATATACCACTTCAACCAGGTCCTAACAATTTAGAAATAATTGTAACTAATGGACCGAGAAAAAAAGTTTATAATGTNTTTATAAATCGAAAAGAAGAAAATTTAGAAGTATCTAGTGATGCAAAATTAGCCACTCTAACAGTTCAANATTACAATATTAATTTTAAACCTGATGTACATGATTATAAAGTAAGAATTAAAAACGAAAAAACATTATTGTTTACTGCTACTCCTGATCATGACCGAGCCGAAGTATATATGTATGGTAATAATGATTTAACTGCCTACAGTACAGTTAGAATCAAGGTTATTGCCGAGGATGGAACTGAAAGTCTTTATTCGGTAGATATAGTTAAAGACTTATTTGATAAAGATTTTGAAAAGACTGCAGCTATATTTGGTGGTATTATAATAGTTGTAGGTGCTATACTAATAGTAGTAATTAGAAAGCGCAAAGTTCAAAAAAGTTATGCGGAAAATTAAGGAGTGAAAGAATGAAAAAAGTGTTGAGTGTTCTAATATGTTTATTATTTATACCTATGGTGGTAAACGCTGAGGTAATTGATGAAAATTACAAAACCCGCATATTTTATTCAGAACAAGAGTGTTTAGATGAGTATGCTAAAAATGACCACGAAGGAAATCAACAAGCGGTTTCAGGATTCTGGGCAGGTTGTGTGAAAATTTATTGTGATAATTCAAGAATAAAATATGATCAAATGCACCATATTTTAGAAGATATAACATGTGCTAACGGTAATCAAAATCCTAGTTATACATTAACTCAACCAGGTATAAAAGAAGGAGAGGCACCATTTGCAGGAAGCACTTGTACTTATGAGCCTGGAGAAGAAGGGTATTTTGAAAGAGATATATGGTCTATAGATTTATATGGTTATAATTGTGAAGGTCAGGTAAACTCTAGTACAACCACAACGCAAGCTAATCAAGGTGGTCATGGAGAGAAAAACCCTCAAACTGGTATTGAAACTTATTATTTAGTATTAAGTGCCTTAGTTATAACTCTTGGTGGTAGCTTATACTTTATTAACAAAAAAGATTTATTTAAAAAGATTTAAAAATTAATAATAATATGTTATTATTAATGTAGGTCTTGATTAAATTAAAAAGATATCATAACCGATATCTTTTTTTCAAAAGAGGAGTTATATAAATGAAAAAGCCAATAAAAATAATTTTAATATTAACAATGTTATTAATAGTTCAAAGAAGCGTTAATGCTTATTCTAATATACCTAAAGATATGGATTTTGGAAAATGCGTTGAATTTCAACAATCATCTCCTGAAAATGTTACGGGCGATGGGTATTTTAACCATTGTATAAAAGCAAATTGTAAAAATGGTCAATGGAGATTAAGTTATTTTAAAAATAGTAGTTTGCCATTTTGTTTAAATGGAAATAGAATGAAATATTCTCAAATAGTTGCATCAGGATGTGGGTTTTATAGTGGTTACTGTGATGGTAGTATTAGAGAAAGTTATTGTGGAATAGTAACATATTATGACTGTTCAAGAACAATTACTGGTATGGCATACCCTCCAGTAACACCTACTACAACAACTACTACTACGACAACTACCACAACCACAACTACTCGAAGAACCACGAGAAAATCAAATATAACTACTAAACCAACTACAACAACTACTGCTATTAGTTCTAATAACTATATTGGAAGTTTAATAATCGAAGGACATAATATTAATTTTAATCGAGATATTACTGAATATACTATTAATGTCTCTGATGATGTTAAGTCACTGAATATAATGGTTGTATTAGAAGATGATAAAGCTTTTTATGAAATAACTGATAATGAAAATATAGATGTTAATATACCAGTAAAAATTACTGTTACTGCAGAAAATGAACAAATAAGAGTATATTCTATTAATGTTAAAAAAGACAATGAGATACTTGATTCTAATTCAAAACTAGCAATATTTAAAATAACTGGTAAGAATATTGAATTTGATCCAAATGTTTTAAATTATAATATTACTATTGAAGATGAAACCGAACTTGATATATTTGTTTTACCTGAATCAGATAAAGCTACTTATCATATTAGTGGTAATGAAAATTTAAAAAACAAAAGTAAGATTACTATTACTGTAAAAGCAGAAGATGGTACTGAATCTAAATATACTATAAATGTTAAAACACCAAGTAACGTAGATGCTATCTTAATTATTTCTTTAATAAGTATTGTAGCGATTTATGTAGGATATAAAGTTTTTAGAAAGATTTTCTTTAAAGAAAAAGAAACAACATATGAATATGAGTAGGAAAATTATGAAAAAGATTATAATAACTTTATTATTAATATTATTAATACCAATAAATGCAAAAGCTTTAAAATTTGATAATACTCCCCAAGATTTTAGACCTAGACAGAAAAAAACAATAACTGGGGGAATTCAAGGTAGAAAAAGNATTGTATATTCTTGTGAAATAATTGAGGGAACGCTTTATTTTGAAGTTAATAACAAAACCTACGGGTGTGAAATAATTGCCGCGAATATAAATGATACAGTAACATCAACACTTAGAATTAAAAAAACTGAAATGGTTCCTAGTGTAGTAGAATCATATATTGAAAAAGAAATTACTATAAATAAAGGTACTGCACAGTTGCCTGATCGAAGCACTCCTTCAAATCAGGTGACTACTACAAGTGGAACTACAAGTAGAAAAAATGTAAATGTTGGTGCATTTTGTATGTGTGAGTATTCAGGTGGTAGTTTACAATGTGGTGAAGACTGCTCTGAAGAAAAATTAAAAAATATGCTTCAAGTTGAATGTGGAAAAGGAGAATTAGAAACTTCAAACATAGAATATACTTGCACAGGTACTCAGGGAATGAAAGTTGGTAAATCTTTAAATGAGGCTTGTGATTTTGGAACTGATGCTGGTGATGGTATTGTTACTATTAGTGCGAGTGCGAAGTGTAATTCTGTGATAGAAAATGTAGGCGAAGGNTTTTGTGAAGATGAAAATATTATAAAGGTTTTTACCTTTTTAGGATATATATTAATGTTTGCCAAGGTATTAGTTCCTTTAATTATTATTGCTTTAGCAACATTTGATCTTTATAAAGCAGTTGTTGCAAATGATAATGAAGCCTTAGAGCAACAAATAAAAGTTGTGATAAGAAGAATTATAACTGGTATTATTATATTTTTAGTACCAACATTAATTAAAATAGGTATGTCGTTTATATATAACTGGAGAGAAGTAGAGCCAGAATTTGAAAAATGCCTGTCATGTGTTTTAGAGCCAGGCTCTTGCATAAGTGAGCAAGATTAATTCTTGCTTTTTTGTTTACAATAAAACTGTAAACTAAAAGAAAAATCATTGTTAAATTATAAGCCATAATTTATAATGGAAGCATGATAGGAGGTATTATTAATGAAAGAAGCAACAGGTGATTTAAGTATGACTGCAGTAGCAGTTGTGGCAATTGCAGCCGTAGCGGTGGTGTTTACCACACTAATATGGCCAAGCATTAAACTAAACATACTTAACTCAACGAAATGTGCACAAGCGCATTATTGTGCTCCGGCAGTTGATGGAGTGAGTGATTGTGAATACTTAGATGAAGACGGAAAAAACCAGTCAGTAAGATGTCCAGATAGAGAAGGTTCGAATTCTAAAGGAGTAAGTACTTCAGGAGGTGGTGGACATGTACCAGGTGACAATTTTCAAGAGCAAGATCATATGCAGTAAATACAAGACAAAAATGAACTCGAGATGTTTATAATAAAAATAGCATCTAGCAATGCAAAAATAATTGCAATATAAAAATTGATGATGTATAATTAAAATAAGATAGGAGGAATTATAAATGAAAGAAGCAACAGGTGATTTAAGTATGACAGCTGTAGCAGTAGTAGCAATAGCAGCAGTTGCGGTCGTATTTACCACACTAATATGGCCAAGTATTAAAGTAAATATACTTAACTCAACAAAATGTGCACAAGCACATTATTGTGCTCCAGCAGTAAATGGGGTCAGTGAATGTGAATACTTAGATGAAAATGGTGAAAACAAAAAAGTAAATTGTCCTGACAGAGAAGGTTCAGATAGCTAAAATCCAATTATTAAAAATTTACTTAAAATATCTAAAAAAGGAATGATTAAATGAGAGAAGCCATTGGAGGAACTTGGATTTTTAGTATTGTAATTGTATTTATAGTTTTGTTTAGTAGTTTCCTGGCTATTTCGGTTAATTATTCTTCAGCATTTAGAGTGAAAAATGATATAGTCGGAATTATTGAAAGAAATGAAGGACACAATTCATATGTTGAAGATGCTATTGAAGAGTACTATGGTAGCGTGGGTTATGGAGCGGCAGCTGGTTGTAAACCTCCTGCTACAGGTATGCTTCCTGTTTTATCAACTACGGGACAAAAGTATCGTTATTGTATTCAATGCACTCAAAAAAATATATCAGGTGCATCAAGTGGAATGGATCAGTGTCATTATAAGGTTACAGTGTTCTTTAAGTTAGATTTACCCATTATAGGAAATATATTTGTCTTTCCTGTAAGTGGTGAAACAAAGCCGATTTATAGAGCTTGTGATTGTTGTAAAGTAGATTAGAGATGAGTGTTATATGAATATAGTTATTAAGAATCAAAATTTTAAAATTATAGACGCTTTAACTGTGGATATATTAAAAACATTTGAGGGTCAGTTTTCTTTAGCGGAAATTAATGAAGAATTGATTAATTTTTACTACGAAAAAGTTATTATTGATATAACCGCAATTAGAAACTACTATGATATTAATTCCGTTTTAATTTTTTTAAAGAATTTCGAACCAAATAATACAATTATCATATTAAATAATAGTGAATTAATTAATAGTCCTAGTTTTTTGCGTATTCTAATTGAAAACGGTTATTATAATTTTACTAAAAATGCTGCTGGAGTTAACTTTTTATTAAACAATCCAAATAAGTATGAAGATGTAGAAGAGTATACTAGAGAAAGATATGTTGATGAAGAAGTTAATACTATAAAACAAGAAGACCACATTGTAAGCAGCACTGAAGAAAAGAAAACTAATTTAAAAAGTGATTATAATGAGCCAGAAAGAGAAGATATTAAAAGAGTGTCTAAAAATAAAAACCAAATAGTTATTGGCATTCAAAACTTAACTAAACATGCAGGAGCTACAACGCTTGCATATATGATGATAAGGCAACTTAAACAGTATTATTCTGTTAAAGGAATTGAGATGAACCGCCAAGATTTTATTTATTTTAGAGATTCTGATTTATCTCTATGTACTTCCGTGGATGATTTAAATTTAAAATTTAAAGAATATTCTGATATAGACATCATTATCATTGATTTAAATGGATTTGATGCAAGTAGGTATTGTGATGATATTTTGTATTTAATTGATCCAGGATTGGTTAGTTTAAATAAAATGCTTAAAAAAGATCCAAATGTTAAGATAAAAACTGAAAATGGTAAGATTGTTTTAAATAGAAGTGCTCTTAAGGATTCTGATATTCCTGATTTTGAGTACGAAACCAAATTAAAAGTGTTTTATAATATAGGAAATGTTAATGATAGAGTTGAAAAATTACAAAGTATTGACCGTTTCTTATATAAATTAGGATTTAAAGAGCAAGGAAGAAATTTTAAATCTGGTATTTTCAAATCTAAATAATTGTAAATCAACAATAGTAATGTTTGGTTTTAATTGACAATTATTTATATTTGTTATAATATAAATATAGATGTAATAAGGAGGTAAATAAGATGAATTTCGATCCGTCAACATTTTGTACTGAATCAGCTGGAATACTGGTTTTTGTCGGTTGGATTCTAACAATTTTCAAAGTTGCAATACCGCTTATCATTGTCGGTTTAGGAATGTTTGACTTTGGTAAAGCAGTAGTTGCTAGTGAAGAAGACGAAATTAAAAAGCAAACAACAAGATTAGTATACAGAGCAATTGCAGGTGTTGTAATTTTCTTTGTTCCAACATTTGTAATGATGTTATTCGAAGCTATTGGCGACTATGATGTGGCAGGAGAACAAACAAGTTTTGAAAATTGTAAAAATTGTATCTTGAAACCTTGGTCATGTGTTATTGAAGGCACAGGTTCAAGAACTAATAATCGATCAAATCATACACCTATTTAAAATTGTAATTCATTAAAAACCAAACTTATCTAAATAGTTCGGTTTTTTTTATGGCATAAAGCTTGGTTTGGTTATATTTTTGATTGCATTAAAGCCTGAAGTATTGTAAAATTGTATTAGACAGTGGGAGAGAATGTTTTGATGAAATATAATAGAAAACTCTATCCAATTATTATTTTAATTGCTATGACCGTTATTTTTTTAAATGTTATAAATGTTTCAGCTCAAAAAACATTATTTGGTGGTGGAGGAGAACCAGGAACAGAGTATTTTTATAATACTGGTGGTTTTCTTTTTAGAAAAGCATCTAAGTTTACTTGTGAGATAGATTCTCAGTATGAAAACTATGTTAAAGTAACTAATACTGATAATGGATGTAGTATCGAGACTTTAGATATATTTAATAGTGTTGATGTAGTTTTAAAGGTAAGCAAAACAACTGGNGATAATATAGAAGTTACGAATTATGAGTACAATCTAAGACCTAATGCTATGAAAAGAACTATTACTGTTGGTACTATAGCAGAGCTTTATTCAGACTTTAGAGATTTAAATACTGGTAGAATTACATGTTCTGAGTTAACAATAAGCGATTCTTCGGTTACAAGTTTAGAACATTGTGAGGCAACTAGTGTTGCTGTTAAGGGATTGAAACCAGGAGTATCTACTATTGTCCATACTTTTAACAGTACTAGATTCAGAATTGATGTTGAAGTTGTAAAAGGGGCTGATACACCTTTAAATAATAATACTAATAATAATGATAATAATGGACAAATACCAAATGAAAACAATACTGGAAGTACAACAACTGAAGATGATGAAATTCAAGATGAGGTTTGTACAGGATTACTTGGAGAAACATTAAAAAAAGATCTAGAAGGTATTTTGAGAATAATCCAAATTGTAGCACCACTTGCTGTGGTTTTACTTACTACAACTGAGTTGCTTGGTGCTGTAATTAGTAAAGATGATGATGCTTTAACTAAAGGATTAAGTAGAATGACAACTAGAATAGCTTTGGTAGCAGTTTTATTCTTTCTGCCTATAATCCTAAATTATCTTTTAAAAATAGTAGATTCCAAATATTCTACTTGTATAAAATAGGAGGTGTGATTAGTAATGGTAATAGATACACTTTATAAGATAGCAGCATTCGTTGACCGCATTGTATACTCATTTATATCTTTTGCATATGAGGTATTTATTTTAATAAGTAAAGCAAATTTGTTTACAGAAACTACTTTAAGAACTGTAACTGATCGCATCTTTACTATTTTAGGCGTGGCAATGCTTTTTTATATTGCCTATGAAATATTAATGTTAATAATTCAGCCAGATAAACTAACTGGTGAAAATGGTGCTAAAAAAATAGTGACTAAATTTATAACATCGCTTATTATAATAATTTTACTTCCTACAATTTATAGATGGGCACAAGTATTACAAACTAATGTAATTGAATCAAATGTAATTGGTAATGTTATATTAGGTAGTTCATCTGGAAGAATATCTGATGAAACAATTTCGGCAGATGGAACTTTGATGGCACTTTCTATTGCTCAAGCATTTTTACATCCTGAAGATGATGATGGAACAGCATATTCATATTTAGACTGTGTAGCAGCAGGAGGAAACGCTCCTAATACTTGTATGGAATTTACCAGTGCTTATGATGAGGCTTTAAATAAACGAAATCCAGGGCATTTTTTCCAAAATGTTCGGATAAACAAACTACAATATTATCCTATATTAAGTACTGTGGCCGCATTATTAGCGCTTAGAATGATTGTGGCGTTTTCTATCGATATTGGAATCAGAGTAGCTAAACTTGGTTTTTTACAATTAATAGCACCAATACCAATTGCTCAAAATATTACTTCAGATGAAACTTTAACCCAAACCAAATGGTTTAAATCAATAACATCAACTTATCTTGATATTTTTATGAAACTCATAATAATCTTTTTTGCTATGTTTGCAATTAAACTTGTGCCAAGTGTAATAGCTAATATTTGGCCAGAGGGAAATACTGGTTGGTTTATTAAAATGCTAGCAAGTGTATTTGTTATCCTAGGAATACTTCAATTTGCAAAAGATGCACCAGAGTTAATTAAAGATCTATTTAATATTGAACTTGATATTAATATTAAGAAACGTCTTGAAGAAAATACTTATGCACAAAGAGGAGTTGCCTTTGCAGGAGGTATGGGAGCAGCTGGAGTTTCAAACTTTTATAACGAATGGAAAGATCGTGATTCTGGCTTAAGCGGAGCATTTAAAGGTACTATATCAGGAATAGGAGGTATGGCTGGTGCTGCGAAACGCGGTTATAGAAATGTTAAAGATATATCATCTTGGAGTGATATAGGTGGTGCAATAGATACTACTCGAACAGAAACTGACAAGGCAAGAACAGAGCGTGATGTAAGAGCTGAGCGAGCTTTAGAGCTTGGTGCTCAAATTGATAAACATGAAATATTAACAGATGCAGCAGGAAATAGATATCAAGCTGCTACTAGAGCACTAGGTCGCTTAGGTTTAAAAGCTGAGGCCACTACAAAAATGTATGAAAGAACACTTGACTGGTTAGGTGGAGAAATAAGTACAGAAAAATTAGAGGCTGCTAGAGAAGCAAAGAGTGCTATAGATAATTTACTTGACCGTTTTGTTAACAACGATGTTAAACAAATATTAGAAGCAAGAGATAAAGTTTTACAAGATTATAATATGGGTCAATTCGACAAAATAGAAGGAATTAAAGCTTTGAATCCTGACGGTACTATTAACCATAATGCTACAATTGATGTTTATAATGATAAAGGGGAATTACAACTTACAAGAAAACAAATTAATGATTATTTTAAAGCCGTTGAGACTGAAGCTCTTCTTGATAATTATACTAAACCTCACAATATCAAAACAATCGAAAGAGGTGGAAAAAACCTTGTTAAAATATTATCAGATAAGTTAAATACTTTAGGAAAAGAAGCTTCTCAGGAGTTTTTAACAAAAGAAGCAACTGGCTTTACTTCTTTAGATGAAATATATCAAGCGTTTGATGCTCTTGGTAAAAATGAAGCCACTTTAGAACAAGTTAAAAGTATAAATAAATTAGCTGGAGCAATGAAAGGCCAAATTAATATCCAAGAAACTATTGTCCAAGAAAAGCAAAGAAAGAAGGATAACAAATGAGTATAATAAGAAGAATAGAAGATTACTTAGAGTATCCCGATAAATTTAATATGCTAAAGTTTTGCGTAGATTACAAAGAATTATCAGAAATCTTATGGGGCTTTGTTGATGAAAATGATTTAAAGATTATAGAAGAATCTTTAAATCAAGTAATGGTTAAAGCTTTAATAGGACAGGTTCCTAAGAGATTTGAAGGATTAAGTAAAGAGCAAATAAAAAGTTATTTTGATCAAAGAAAAATAGAATTACTTGATGAAGTTCCTGAAAGTTCTCTTATAAGAATCAAAAAAAGACTTAATGATTTATTGATTAAAAATCTTTCATATGTTAAACGTCTTGAGATGAAAGCTCCAATAAAAGGAAATTTGGAAAATGAAGAATATTATAATAATTATTTAATAGTTGAAAGTGTGATACCTAGTCTTCAGTATGCTGTAGATAGTAGAAAGAATAAAAAGGGAGGAAAATAGTGAAAAAAAACGAGTATTTAATACCGGCAAACTCTAAGAAATCAATGTTAATTTTAGGTTTTTTCACCCAGATGGATTTACTTATATTTTCAATTGGTGTTGGACTAACCGTAATATTAATGTTAGTTGTAAGAGTGGGTGATGTTAAAGGGGTTTTGGCAGTTTTAACTCCTGCTTTTGTAGTAACTTTTATGGTTATGCCAGTGCCACATCATCATAATGTAAGAACATTTATAAGTAATATTTATAATTACTTTATGACAAGAAAGACCTATTACTGGAAAGGATGGTGCATTCAAGATGGCGAAAAAAGCAATAACTAGTTCTAAATTTTCTGAAGATTGGCTTCCGATTAAATCAATTCAAAATGGAATGATTATATTAGAAGGTAATTATTTAGTTACAGGAATAAAAATAGAGCCTAAAAACATTTTTATTTTAGATGAACAATCGCAAAATAATGTAATTTTTAATTTAAGAAATTTTTATAACATTATTAATTATGAATTTTGGTTAATTGTTGCTGATAGACCAGTAGATATTAATTTATATCTATCACAGCTTCACCTGCAGTTTGAAGAAGCACCAACACAAATTGCCAGAAAATTAGTTGCTCAAGATATTGAAAAAGCAGAATTGTTTGGCAGTGGAGTTGTAAATGCTGTTGATACTGAGTACTATATTTTATTTAGAGATAAAAGTACTGAAGTTCTTCAAAAGAGAGTTCAGACTTTAATTAGTCAGCTTGCTTCAACCGGACTGGTTTCAAGACAAGTTAGTCAAGATGATTTAAAGTTTTTACTTCAAAATTTCTTAAATGGGGGAGTTAAAAATGATTTTGGGACGGTGATGAGTAATGTCTAAAATATTAAAAAGTGAAATAGCTCCAAAAGGATTAAATTTCAAAGTAAATGAATTTATGATTAGTGATAAATATGCAACTATATTAACGGTTATAAGTTATCCTAAATTTATTCAGCCAGGTTTTTTAGCAAACATTACTAATATGCCTGGAATTAAAGTAGTTATTAAACATATACCAATTTCATTTTCTACTATGAGTAGAATGATAAATAAAGAAATTGCCGATCTAAAACAAAGATATCAAAATGAAACTGAAAGAACACTCCAAGAAAGAATTAGACAAGACTATGAATCGCTGGAAATGTTTGTTCAAATGCTTGCGGCTACTCAATCAAAGATTTTTGATTTTCAAATGCATATTATGATTGCTACTGATACTAAAGAAGAACTAGAAAATAGAAAAATGCAAATTAGAAACTATTTAGACGCAATGGGAATGAGAGCTATACCAATGATGTTTGAACAAGAAAAAGTATTAAAATCAATGCTCCCTATATTTCCAAAACAAGATATTGAAAATAGAGTAGGTATACCTATTCCTAGCCCAACAATAGCGGCAATGTATCCCTTTGTCTTTGATAGTATAAAAGATCCTGGGCTTTCAACATTACTGGGAATCGACTTCTCTGGTGGAGTAGTACTGTTTAATCAATTTTTATATCAAATAAAAAAAGAATTTAATCGAAATAATGCCAATATGATAATTCTTGGATCATCTGGTTCAGGAAAAAGTACCGCAGCTAAATTAATGCTTCGTACTCATATCCGAAATGGCTGTAAAATAATCGCAATTGACCCTGAAGGTGAACTTGAAGAAATGACCCAAAATCTAGGTGGAGATTTTATTGACCTTGGTAAGGGTGGTAAATTTGGAATGGTTAACCCTCTTGAAGTTACGATTGATGTTGATGATGAAGAGTTAAAAGATGGCCTTGGTTATACCGTTTTAACCAGAACTCTTCAATCTTTAAAAGCATTTATGAAGTATTATTCACCTTCTATTGAAGAAGATGTCTTAGCTATGTTTAGTGAAGTAGTTCAAGATACTTATAAGAGATTTCATATTGGTTTTGAAACTGATTTTACTGGTTTTAAAAGTGAAGATTATCCAACCTTTGATGATGTTTATTCAACTATTAAAGGAAAACTTTTATCAATGCCAGAGGCTACCCGTGAAAAAGATGTTTTAGAACGTCTTGAACTTAAAGTAAGACCATTTGTAAATGAACTTAAATATTATTTTAATGGTCATACAACAATTAAAACTAAAAGTGATTTTATTGTCTTTAATATAAGAGAACTGATGAATAGTGATGAAAATATTCGTAATGCTCTGTTCTTTAATATTTTAAAATATGCTTGGGGATTATGTTTAGATCCTACTACAAATTCAATTATGTTTGTAGATGAAGCCCATGTTCTTCTAGCAAGTCGAAATGAGCTTGGAGCTGAATTTTTAGCTCAAATTCAAAGAAGAAGTAGAAAATATAATACGGGAACTATTATTATTACTCAGCAACCAACAGATTTTGCTGCTCCTAATATTTTAGTTCATGGTAAAGCTATATTTGATAATGCGGCTTATTACTTAGTAATGGGATTAAGAAAACAAGCGGTTGATGATTTATCACTTTTAATAGATTTAAACGAGAATGAAAAAGAAAGTATTAAAGCTTATAGTCAAGGTGAAGCACTGTTTGTTTGTGGTAACCGAAGAATGAGAATTAATGTTGTTTTAACCCAAGAAGAACTTGATTCATTTGGATCAGGTGGAGGTTTATAAAATTAGGTGGTAATTAATGATAAATATATTTAATTTTAAAGGAAAGTCATTAATAAAGAAAGTGTTTAAAGCGCTTCTCTTTATTATGACCTTTTTTATATTTAACATTAATTCAAATGCTGCATACTTTGATTATGCAGATTTTGACTTTGATGATTTTGCTAAAGAAAATAGATATTATTGGTCAAGTGAGTGTGCAAATGTAGATGATGATCCTGATGATTGTGTTGAGCTGGTTTTATCAAGACAAAAACAATTTTATACAAGATTATATAAAATACTAGCTAAGTACCAAGAAAAAGGATACCATATTGATGATAATATAATTATTATGACCGTATATTTTGGTTTAAATCCGGATTTATTTACAGATGATGGTAAGAATTATAATGAAGTATTTGGTCTAGATAATAAAGCTTATAATTATGATGAAAATTTAGATTTAGATAACTATAATATTGATGCCGAAATATCAGAAGATTATTTTAGTAATGAATCAGATACTTTAGATTTACTTATTAGAAATATGTTTAGCTACAGCTATGGTTGTTTTGCAGTATATGGTCCGATGCAATCTGAGTATAACAATGAAACCGGAACATACCGCCCATATTGCGAAAAAGGATATCCAATTGATGTTAATGGAAAACAGATGTGCGGTGAAAAACCTGATGGAAACAATATTGGTTTTTGGGAATATGTATCATATCGTTTTAAAATCGCAAACTTTTTCGGAATTCAAAGTCAAAATGAACAAAAATGCAAGGCGATGATAAGTGATTATCCTGGATCTGAGATGCATTATGTTGTTAATAATAAAAAGGTTTATTCAGTGGATAATTACTGGAACTTCCTTGAAAATAGTTATTATTTTGATTTAAAACCTCATTTAAGTCAGTATTATATAAATGTACTTCAGGCAACTAAAAAAGAAAAAATGAGTGATTTAACTAAAGCTGAATATGAAGAATACGAGGAAGATATTTTAGATACAAGAAGAACTATTATTGGTTATATAAAAGAAATCTTAGCAGAAAGAGAAGATAAGAAAATAAATTATGATTTAATGCCAGTTGGAAGTAGTCTTTATTGGTGGCCAATAGGTAGCAGTGAAGTTGTTACCGGACCAGATGGCAAGAGTTATGCCACTGGGCAGCCAGCACCACATACTATAACTAGTGAGTATGATGTTACTAGAACCATATTTGGTGTTACCGCAAAACACCGAGGGATAGATTTAGCTGGAGGAGGTCCTGGAGATTTAAATATAATTGCAGTTAGATCAGGCATTGTTATTACCGTTGTTAATAACTGCACCTCAGGCGGCAACAAAGATTGTGGTGGTGGCTATGGTAACTATATTGTTATATCTCATGGCGATGGAAACTTTACATTATATGCCCACCTTCATGAAAACACAATTACTGTAAGAGAGGGGGAGGCTGTTGAGCAAGGACAGGTCATTGGCAAGATGGGAAACAGTGGAAGATCAACAGGTACTCATCTTCACTTCGAAGTAAGGGTAGGTAGTAATTCAAGAAACGCTACAGCTAATCCAACCCAATTTATAAAAGAGAATGATTATCGACCTACTTATTCAGTAGTAAATTATGCTGAAGGAAATTCTAATAAGGAAACTGTTTGTAAAACTTTATCTACAAGTAATTTTTCTAAAAACGGAATAATTGCCTTGATGGTAAATGCTTATGCAGAAAGTAGTTTTAACCCAACTGCTGTTGGTGATTCAGGAGATAGTTATGGTCTCTTTCAGTGGAATAGATCTAGAAAAGACGCATTAATCCGGACGTTTCCAGGTGAATATATGAAAATCGATAATCAAATTATATTTTTAATATCCGAGCTTGAAAATGGATATTATAATCTCTATAAATCACTTTTATCAAACGAAGAAACTGCTTACAATCTTGCTAATGAATTTTGTGTTAAGTTTGAAAAGCCTGCAGATACTATAAGAACTTGTAAAAATAGAAGTGATAGGTTAACTAATCAAATGACTACTTATGTTAATGCAGGATGCTCTTAAGAAAGGAATATTATGAAACTAGAATTTAACAAAACTAATATAATATTAATTGTAGCTTTTCTTCTTCTAGTTTTTGTTGGTTTATATTTAAATGATAAAACCAAAGAAACAAATGAAAAAGGTTCTAAAGAAAATATATTATTAGTAGATGATCATACAGAGTTTTTTTCAATTAGTAATGCTGGTAATAAATTTATCGCAACTCTTCAAAAAAAAGATGTAAGTAATTTAATGCTTCTTTTAAATGAAAGTTATGTTAGTAATCATAATATTACTAAAAATAATGTTTTAACACATTTAAAACCATTTGAGGAAGGAATTTATTACTTTGAAGCAAAAAAAATGTATTATGAAGATTTAAATTCTAATTTAAGAAGATATTATATTTTTGGCAAAATTGATAAAGAAACAATCGATGATAATGTCTTTTATAAAGATTATTATTTAATTATTGACTTAGATAGAGAAAACTCTTTATTTGCAGTAACTCCATATAATGGTGATATCTTTAAGGAGGGAATCTAGTGGAAGTAATCAAAGAAAATAAAATATCTTTAATTATAGTTGGTGTTTTAGTAATATTATCAGTACTTATGTATTTTATCTTTAGAGAAAAAAGCCCGGGTGGAAATGCTGGAGTAAGTGATTATTTAAAAAATTATGAAATAAATGAACTTGTACCGATTAATATTGATGAAGAAACAATTGCTAGAAAATACTTGGCAGAGTATACTGATTTAATATTTAGTGACCCAGATGCAGCATTTGATTTAGTTGAAGAAGAATACAGAAAAATTAAATTTAAAAATATTGATGAATTTAAAGAGTATTTTACGACCCTTGTTGATAATAATTTCTTTAATGCTAATATTGAAAAAATAAATGTAACAAAATTTGGAGAATATAATCAATTTTATATAATTGATTCAAGTAATGTAACCTATATTTTTAGAGAATATAGTATAAATAATTATAAGGTAATGTTTGATACATATACAATTTAAATAAAGGAGGAGCTATGGACGAAAATAAACTTGAAGAACTTGAAAATTTAGAAAAAAAAGCTGAAGAATTTGAATCAAATAAACAAGTAGTTGAAAAATCAGCAGAAGTAGCTTCAGAAGTTCTTGCTCCTGGTGTTGGTAAAAAAGTATTTAACATTGCNAAAAATACTAAAGTAGGNCAGAACNTTATTAATAGGGGAACCGAAATTGCTACTGATTTAAGTGAGCGTATTCCTGGGGGGATGGATACACTTGGTTCCGCAAGTGAAATAATTCCAACTTCTGGAGATGATCTTTTAGATTTTGGTTCTAAAGATAAAGATGTTAAAAGTTCTGGAACTTTGCTTGATAGTGATAAATCACCACTTAAAGATGTTTTTAAATTAAGTCCTATGACTAAAATATATATTTATGCTTCTATTGGTGCGGNTTTTTTAATAGTGATTATAATTGCTGTAATACTAAATCCTTTATTTATGCTTAATTTAACTGATGGAGAGCCTGATGATCTTCCTGATACTACTCAAATAGCTTTAACTAATGAAGAAGTAGAAAACTCTCTTCTTTATATAGGGGACAATAGTGTTTCTTTAATTCAAAGTATTNTAAATAATGAAAATATATCTTATTTAATAGGTGATGATTATAACTGGCTTTCTCAAACTGGATTGGATCTTTTAAATAATTATTTAGAAAATGAAAATATCAGAAATGTTGTTGCATCTTTTGGTATTAATGATTTAGATAAAATAGATAGTTATATAAATGTTTATAATAATATAATTAATAATAATGAGAATATTAATCTTTATATTTTGCCACTAGTTTTTAGTGAAGAAGAGATGGAAAGATTAAAAGAACTAGGAATTACTCAAAATAATATTACTGAATTTAATAATCGTCTTAGAAATGCTTTTCCAGCTAATTTTATTGCNAGTGCGGCTACAGTGCCAGATGAAAATGTTTCTCTTAATTTACATCAAGAAGCTTTAGATTTTATTAAAAAGAATAGTCCCTATAGTTTTATAGATAAATATCCAGAAGAAAAGTTAGAAGCTTTAGAAGGAATATCTTTATTAGATAAAATTGGTGAAGATGGAATAAGAAAGCTTGAGGAATATATTCAAAGTAGAATTGATATTACTGAAAAATGCTCACCATCTGGAGTAGCAGGTGCCGTAGTAGGTTTAATAAATGGACTTCATCAAAAAGGAGTAAAAATACCTCATTATCCAACTGGAGCATATCATGGACCTGGCTTAGTAGATCCAAACTGGGGAAGTAAGATTGAACCATCAATGTCTCCGCATGGTGAAATGTACCATTACAGTGGACTTGATTCAACGGGACTAACCCACTGGGCTATGACGGCTGCTGGTATTAATGCTAAATTAATAACATTTGATGATTATCTTTTATTTAAACACTACTTAGATTTTGATGATGCTTATCCAGGCTCACTTCTACTTACTCCTGATCACATTGGGATAGTAATTGAAAATAAAAAAACTCATCTTGAAGTAGCCGAAGCTACTGATTCAGGCGGACATTTTGCTAGATATGACAAAGAAGAAGTTGAAAGTAAATTTTTAATTGCTCACACAGTTACATATTTTAATGAAAATTGCCGAAATTAAATTTAGAATAGTAGATTAAATTACTAAAATATAATATAATAAATATGCGAGGGATAATATGAGTTTTAGAGTAACAGGAAGAGATTTAACAATATTTATAATCTTTTGTTTGTTTCTGTTATATATTTGTGCAGTAGCAGTATTAAATGTTACTTCGCTATTAAATGATGGAACATTTCATGGATTATTACCATTTGAAGCATTTAAATCACCGTATTTAGCTGCAACCATGGTAGTGTTTTTTAGTGTTCTAATCGCAATATTTTTAAGTGTATCATCACATATTTTTAAACGTGATGGTAAAGGTATGGGAATTAAATTTGGTGAAAAAGATGTTAAAGGTTATAGTCGCTGGGCTAGAGATCGTGAGATAAAAAAAGCAAAAGATGTTGAAAGAGTTAGAATTTTAGATAAAGATGCATCAGCAGCTGGAGTATCACTGATAAATAACGGTAAAGAAATGTGGGTAGATGATGGTGAAAATCACACTCTAGTAATTGGGGCTACTGCTAGTGGTAAAACTACGGCTGTAGTTGATCCTTTAATTCAAAGCTTAGCTAAAGCTGGAGAAAGTATGATTCTTACTGATCCAAAGGGTGAACTACACCGTAATCACAGTGAGATGTTAAAAGAAAAGGGCTATAATATTATTGTTCTTAATTTTAGAAATCCAGCCCAAGGAAATGCCTGGAATCCATTATCACTTCCATACCGCTTATATAAAGAAGGTAATACTGATAAAGCTATCGAACTTTTAGATGACGTTGGAAGAAATATATTGCACGATCCAGGAAGCAAAGATCCGTTTTGGGAAAACAGTGCGGCCGATTATTTTTCAGGACTAGCTCTTGGTTTATTTGAAGATGCCCCTGAGGAATTAATTCATTTAAATTCAATTAGTTATATGTCAACTGTGGGTGAAGAAAAGTTTGCTACTAGTGACTATATTAAAGAATACTTTTTATTAAAAGGTGAGCAATCAAGTCCATTTGTTTTTGCTTCCAATACAATAAATGCACCCGCTGAAACAAAGGGTGGAATACTGTCAGTATTTAGACAGAAAATTAGAATCTTCTCATCAAGAGAACAATTATCAGAAATGCTTGCCTATAGTGATTTTGATGTAAGAGAAATAGGTAGAAAAAAAACTGCTGTCTTTATGATTATTCATGATGAAAAAACAACTTATCATGCCCTGGCAACAATATTTATTAAACAATGTTATGAAATATTAATCGATGTTGCCCAGGAAAGTGGCGGTAAACTAGAGTACCGTACTAACTTTGTATTAGATGAGTTTGCAAATATGCCGCCGCTTAAAGATGTTACTGCCATGGTAACTGCTGCTAGAAGTAGAAGAATTAGATTTACCTTTATTATTCAAAATTTTGCTCAATTAAATGAAGTATATGGTAAAGATGATGCCGATACAATTAGAAGTAACTGTGGTAATTTAATTTACCTAATAACAACCGAACTTGCTGCTTTAGAAGAAATTAGTAAGTTATGTGGTGAAGTAAAATCAAAAGAAAAAGAAAAAACATCTTCAACACCTCTTATTTCAGTAAGTGATCTTCAAAAGATGCAGCTTAATGAAGTAATAATATTAAGAAGTAGATTAAATCCTTTTAGAACAAAACTAACTCCAAGTTATGAAATTGACTGGGGACAAAGCTTTGCTAGTGGGGCACTTCCTGAGCGAAGAGTAAGACCAATTGAATTATTTGATATTAAAGAATTTGTTAAAACCGAAAAAAGAAACAAATTATTTGAATCCTTAGAAAATATGAATAAAAAATATCAAAAAGAAGAAAACAAAGAAGAATCTCCTTTAACAATAGATGCTCCATCTAAACCTATGGAAGGTTTTAATCCTTTTAATCAACCAAGAAGTAGTGAAGAGGTTATTCAGCCTAATCTTGAAAAACCTATCACTGAACTTTCCAAAGAACCTGAAATTAAAGAGCCTGTGGTAAAAGAAGAAATAGCTCAAACTATAAAAGAAACAGCAGAAGATCCACTTCAAAGTTTTAAATCTCCACAGTTTGATCTTCAAGATTTAGTAAAAAGAATTGATGCTAAAATAGCAGAACTTGAAGAGGAAGAAGCTAAATTAAATCAAGGTACTAAAAAAGAACCTAGTTATGAAAAACTTGAAATGCCTACATATGAAAAATTTGATGACTTTTTAACTCTACCTAAAGAAGAAACAGAAACAACTGAACCTATTATTAAAGTTGACAATGATAGTGTAATAGTAGAGTCTGAAGATGTGACTGAAGATCAATACTTTGATGATTTCTTTGGAGAATAGTAGTATTATTTAACTTTCTGTGCTAGAATATAATCTAAATTCACAGGAGTTTTTTTTATGAATTTAGCTAAAATATTTTTACAATTAGCAGATCCTATAGCATCATCGTACGTAGTCAGTGGCTCTATAATGTGGAAATTTGATGCAATGTTATATGTTGATTTAGCTAGTTTAGGTTATAAAATAAACAAAGAAAAATTATCAGAGATATACCATTTGATAATTGATATGGAAAAAGGAAAAGTTGATCCTTTATTACTTCCTATTACTAACCTTGTTTTTTCAGTTATGGTTATGTTTAGATATTATAGATATAAACGAGCTGAAGACTTTGATATAGTAATGTCATTTTTAAAAGATTATGACTGTATAGAACTCATGAATGCAGAAGAAACAAGAGAATTTCAAAAAAATCCTACATATCGCACAGCACTTAAAATAAGTAAAAGAAAAAAACCAAAGACTAAAGCAGCTCTGTAAACGAAAAAGAAATTGAAGAAATAGACAATGCTCTAATTGAAAGTGTTAAAAGAAGATTTATCTCTCACTTTGAAAATGAAAAAGAAACATCAATCACTTATTACGAGGAAGAAGACCGCATTGTAATAATTGATATAGATGGATATATTAATGAATTATCTTTTGAAGAAAAACTATATGAAATAAAAAGATTATTAAAAATATATATTCCGATGTTAAATATAAATTTTCCATTTGATAATATGGATGTAATGTTACTTAATGACAAAGAAGAAGTTCATTTTACTACTTTAAATAAATCCGACTTTAAAGAAGACATAAATTATTTAAGTCAGGAAGAATTAATTACTAAAGATGAAAAAACATTGAAATTAACAAATATCTAAATTCACAGGAGGTTTATTATGGATTTAAAAAATTTAATCATTTCAGTATCAGCTGCTTATGCCACATCATACTTTTTTAGTGGATATATGATGTGGAGATTTGATGAGACTTTATATGTAGATTTAGCTGATTTAGGCTATAAAATAAAAAAAGATAAATTATCAGATATCTACCACTTAATCAGTAATACTGATAAAGGAAAAGTTGATCCTTTATTACTACCAATTACTAACATTATATTTTCAAGCTTGGTTATGAATAATTATGCAAGTTTAAAACAGACTGAAAACCTTGATTTAGTAATTTATTTTTTAAAAGAAAATAATTGTATTATGCCCTTTACGCCTGAAGAATTAAAAGAATATGATAAGAATCCGACTTATCACACTGCTCTTAGAATAAGTAAAAGAAAAAACTCTAAAAAAAAGATAACAAATGTCGTTATAGAAGATTTAACTGAAAGAGTTAAAAGAAGATTTATATCTCATACTGAAGAAGANAAAGAGACTTCTATAACTTATTTAGAGGAAGAAGACCGCATAGTAGTATTATATATAGATGGATATATNAATGAATTAGATTTTGAACAAAAGTTATCTGAAATAAAAAGATTATTAAAAATATATATTCCAATATTAAATATAAATAAACATCCTGATAATTTAGAAATTATGTTTAAGAATCAAGATGGAAAAGAAGTTTATTTTACTACTTTAAATAAAGAAGATTTTAAAATAGATTATTATGAGCCACATGTAAACTATATAAAAGAAGAAGATTTACTTGAAAATACTTTAAAATATCAAGGGAGATTGATTTAAATGGATATTATATCATTAATGTTATTAAGTTATCCTTTAACTGCTTTTATAGTAATAACAACAATGAGAAAAGTTGTTAAGATACTTGCTGATAATGGATATAAAATATCAGATGTTAAAGAAAATGATGATGTCGGAGAAACTTCATTTGAATTGAGTCTCCTATACATACCAGGCGTTAATCTGGGTTATGCTTCTGTTTTATGTATCGATATGTTATCTAATACGGATTATCTTATAGATTACTTAACTATAACTGGAACTATAACTAAATTTAATGATATTGAAGAATTAGTTTATAATATGAATCCAACAACATCCACAGCTATGAAATTAAATATGGATGATAATTATGTGAATCGAATGTTTGCAGAAATTGCTCTAGAAACACTTAAACCAAAGAATGATTTAAATTTTAATTATATACATAACGGTGAAGAGGTTAATATTAATTATGATATTGATAGTAATGATAATATCTTTATTAAAAAAGGTGATGTAAACCTTTCTGTGAGAAAACAAAAAGAAATTATAAACAACATTAGAAACAAAAGATTCATTACTTATAATAAAGATGGAAGTAATGCTTATATAACTTTTTTAGAGGAAAATGAAAATATTATCATTACTGATATTGATGGATATTTACTCAGTTTAAATAACAATGAATTAATGGAAGAAATAATAAGTATAATTAAAGAAAAGTTATTAATAATAAGTCCTCGATTTAAAGAAGAAGAAGTAAAAGTATTTTTAGAAAACTCTTCTAAAATAACTTTAATCGGAAATATACCCTTTAATGATTTAAAACCAAATGAGAATCAGGTAGATATTATTTATTATAAAGATCCAAGATCACTTTCAAGAGAATTAACAATGCCTAAGGTATTAAAGAAAGTAAGAAAAGATATTATCTAGACCGTTTTATTTAATAAAATGGTTTTTTTATCACTTAAACCATCTTTTAAACTTCAAACTATTGATTAAACCTAAAGCTTTTGATAAACTATAATTAGGTATGATAAGGAGGATTTAAATGGCATTTAGTTTTAAAAATATGTTTGGTAGTGACGATGAAATTGATTTTGATGGAGCTGAAGAAGAGTTTTATTTAAAATCAGATAATAATGAAGATGATTTAAATGGAAATAAAATGATATTAATTGAGCCTCGTGCTTATTCAGAAAGTCAAACCATTGCTGATCATTTAAAGAAAAGAAATAGTGTCGTCGTAAATCTTAAAAGAGTTACATCTGATCAAGCTAAACGAATTATTGACTTTTTAACCGGAACCCTTTATGCTATAGGTGGAGATTTACAAAAACTGGGTACTGGAATTTATCTTTGTACACCTAAGAATGTAAGTGTACAAGGTAAGATGTCAGATGCAGAAGATAATAAAAATAAAACAAAAATTGAAGACGAAATAGATTTTTAATTTAATCTCTTTGAGGTGAGAGTATGAAAAAATTTAGCACAGGTATTACTGGCTATAGAAAAGAAGAAGTAAATAAGTTTGTTGATGATGTTATCAAAGAAGTTGAATCAATGATTAATGATTTAAGAGCTAAAGATAAAGAAATAAATGAACTTAAGAAAAATTTAGAACATTATAAAAATTTAGAACAAACTTTTAATCGTGCTATTTTGGTAGCTGAAGAAGCTTCTAGTCAAATTAGAAGAATGGCTCGTGATGAAAGTAAAACTGTAATAGATGATGCTAAGAAGAATGCCTCTAGAATAGTAAATGATGCTCTTATGCAAGCTGAAAAAACTCAAGGAGAAGTTATTCAATTAAAAAGAAATATAAATGTATTTAAGAGAAGATTAAGAGCAATTATAGAAGCTCAACTTGAATTTGTTGATGATATAGATCATTTAGACATTTGAAAAAGACTTACATAAAGTCTTTTTCATTTATTCCCATTTTTCTTAATTCTTCTGAAATATCTTCTTTTACAAATAATTCAAGAGGTATATCTAAAGCTTGCGCAAAAGTATACAAAACTGCAAGACTAAATCCTTGTTTAGTTCTTGGACTTTCTATATTACCAATTAATCCTCTAGAGTAAAGTGTAAGTTCTGCAAGTTGTTCTTGAGTCAGTTTTCGATATTTTCTAAAGAATTTAATTCTCTTAGATATAAATTCATATATTTCATCGGGATTTTGTAGATTTCTCATTTTCTCACCTAGGATTAGTTTATCAGTTAAATGGCGAAGATTTGTTCAGTTTATTATGAGAAACTATAGAGTTTTTTTATTTCTGATAAATTCTCTTAATATTTTAGTAATAGCTCTTTTTTCAATTCTTGATACATAACTTCTAGAAATACCTAACTCCTTAGCAATCTTTTTTTGAGTTAATTGTTTATTATTGTAAAGACCATATCTTTTAATAACTATTTCTTTTTCTCTGGGAGAGAGTATTTCAATATATTTATATAATAGCTCTACATTATGTTTTTGATTTAATTCTTCGATAATATCTATATTATCACTTTTTAAAACTTCAATTAAACTAATATCATTACCATCTTTATCAGTTCCAATAGAATCATTTAAACTAATATTATTAGTATGTTTTTTATTACTTCGATAATGCATTAAAATTTCATTTTCAATACATCTTGCTGTATAAGTAGTAATTCTAGTATTTCGACTTGGTTTATAAGAATCAATTCCTTTAACTAAACCAATCGTACCTATACTAATTAAATCATCAGTATCATAATCTCTGCTTTCATATTTTTTAACAATGTGAGCAACTAACCTAAGGTTATGTTCAATAAGTTTATTTCTAGACTCCTTATCACCTTTAAGCATATTTTCAATACATTTTTCTTCTTCATCTCTAGGAAGAGGTTCTGGAAATACATTAATTGAATAAGCACCAGTAAAGAATGCTAGACTCTTTAAAATAGAAACTAAATAAAATAACATTTACATCACCAATAAATTATATGCTAGAGTAGTAACAATAAACTATAACAAATTAGATAGAATACTCAAAGACAAAAGTTCCCAAAACCCGAAGTAAAAATAAGTAAAAAGGAAAAGTGTAAATTTCCCTAAAATAATTTTTTTATCTCTGACTCTTTAAAAAATAATATATTAACAAAACACTCCGATGAAAGTTAACAAAACACTCCGATAGTTTTAATATAACTTGATTTTATACTCGATTTAACTTATCTTATTATTAGGATTAGTACATGAAACCATATGTTAGAAGTATTGTTGATGATTTAATAGAAGAAAAAATTGAAATTATCGGCGGCGTTTATATTAAAGGAGTAAGGTGCTCTGGAAAAATAAGAACTGCAAAGGATTGGTGGATATGTAAAACACTACCGTGATCGAAGCGGTCTTGAGTGTGACCATGTAATCCACCTTCATAATGGAAAATTTGGTCTTGTTCAAACTAAACTTGGAACTACAGAAATTGAACAAGGTATAAAAAAACTTAGAGAGATAAAGAAACTTCCAGTTTTTTATTTATAATCATATAAACATTTGATATACTTAACTTAGAAGGTGATTCTATGTTAAGTATATTTGTTCCTGATATTTATCAAAAAAGCATTCATGATATAAATTATAAAAAATTAAAAAACAATGGAATCAAATGTATTATCTTTGATCTTGATAATACAATTGCTCCTGTTAATGTTAAAAGTCCTAGTAAAAGAGTTAAGGATTTAATGGCTGAACTTGATGAAATGGGTTTTAAACTAATTATAATGTCTAATGCTACTAAAAAAAGAGTTGAGCCATTTAAAGATATTTTAGGGCTTGATTCATCTTATCTTTCTCTTAAGCCACTTAAGAGAAAATATAAAAAAATAATGAATATATATTCATTTAAAGATAGTGAAATAGCAGTTATTGGCGATCAATTACTAACTGATATTTTAGGTGCTAATAAAATGGGTTTTACTAGTATTTTAGTAAATCCAATTGGCATCCTTGATTATGCTTTAACTAAAATAAATAGGTTTATTGAAAATACTATTTATAATCATTTAGAAAAAAAAGATTTACTTAAAAAAGGAGAATACTATGATTAAAATATGCTACGGTTGTGGAGTTAAACTGCAAAGTGAAAAAGAAGGTAAAGAAGGATATATTCCATTAAATAAAATAGAGAATAGTTCTTACTGCAAAAGATGTTTTCAGCTTATGCACTATGGTAAAACTACTATAGAAGATGTTCCTAAAGAAAATAAAACCATTATAAGTGCTGTTAATAATGCTAAAGAGTCAGCTGTTTTTTTAATTGATTTTTTAAACATAAACAATGAAGTAATAAATCTATTTAAACAAATAAAATGCCCTAAAGTACTAGTTATATCTAAAATAGATGCTCTTCCTTTTACGATAAAACAAAATAATTTAATTAATTTTATAAAAGAATATTATGAAATTAAAGATGATGTTAAAGTAGTAAGTTCGAATAAAAACATTGGTCTTGATTCACTATTTAATTATCTTTATGATAAGAATTTTAAAACAGTATATATACTTGGTTTATCAAACAGTGGTAAAAGTACTTTAATAAATAAAATAATAAAAAATTATAATATAAATAAAAATACTATAACTACAAGTAAAGTACCTAATACAACTAGAGAATTTATTAGAGTTAAAATTGATGATTATTTAACTTTAATAGATACACCAGGTTTTGTAATCAACTCTCTTAATTATTTATATGAAAAAAAGATTAATGAAAAAATCTTCCAAATGAAAAAAAGCGAAATTTTAAAAATAGATAATCTATTTTTAAAGTTTCATGAAGATACAAATATAAATTTATATCTTCCTACTGTCGTAAATGTAAAAAAACATTTTAAAGAAGAAAACTTTAATGAATCAATTGAAATTGAAAAAGATACTGATCTTGTAATAAAAGGTCTTGGTTTTATCTGTTTTAAAAATAAAAGTAATATAAGTATCTCTAATATATCAAAAGACTTAATTGAACTAAGAAAGAGTGTTTTAAAATGAATAAAATAAATATATTAAGTGAAGACTTAGCAAATAAAATAGCTGCTGGAGAAGTAGTTGAAAGAGTCGGAAATGTAGTTAAAGAACTAGTTGAAAACAGTATTGATGCTGGAGCTAAAACAATTGAAATAAAATTAGAAGACTCAGGAACTAAATCAATTAAAATACTTGATGATGGAAGTGGTATGAATAAGATAGATGCTAAAAATGCATTTTTAAGACACGCAACAAGTAAAATAAAAACTGATGATGATTTGTTCTTTATCTCATCACTTGGCTTTAGAGGAGAAGCCATTCCATCAATCGCAAGTGTATCTAAAGTAACCCTTATAACTAGTACTGGAGAAGAGGGAACTAAAATTGTTGTAAATGGTGGTAAGTTTATTGAAGAGACAAAAGCACCAGCAAGAAAAGGTACTATGATTGAAGTAAGAGACCTTTTTTATAATACACCTGCTAGACTAAAGTATTTAAAAAGTGATAATAGTGAGCTTGCTAATGTAACTAATTATGTTGAAAAGTTATCACTTGCTAAAGAAAATATTTCATTTACTTTAATAAATAATGATAAAGTAATTATTAAAACAAGTGGATCAAATAATTTACTAAAAACAATTCATGAACTTTATGGAATTGAAGTAAGTAAAAATATGATGGAAGTAAAGGGAGAAAATAATGACTATAGTATTTATGGTTATGTAGGTTCACCTTCAGTACTTAGATCATCTAGAAACTACTTAACAACAATTGTAAATGACCGAGTAGTTAAAAATTATGATTTAAATAAAATTATCAATGATGCTTATTTTACTTATAAACCAGATAATAAGTTTCCAATTGTTGTTTTAAAAATAGAAACAGATCCAACACTCATTGATGTTAATATTCATCCTACTAAACAAGACATTAAATTTAGTAAAATAAATGAACTTGAAGATTTAATCTTTGAAAATATAAGAAATACTCTTTATAAAGAAAATTTAATTCCTAAAGTAGAAGTAAAGACTAAAGATACTTATAAGAAAAAAGAAATAAAAAAAGAATACCCTGAAATAATAAATAACACTGAAGTAAACGAAGTTCAAGAAGAATTTAACTTCACTGAAGATAAAAATAATGAAGTAAAACAATTAGAACTTTATCCCATTGGTCTTGTCTTTGGAACCTATATAGTAGCTCAAAATGAAGAAGGAATGTATCTAATAGATCATCATGCAGCTCATGAGAGAATCAATTATGAAAAGATATTAAATAATTTAAACAATAATGAAAAAAATATAATTGATATGTTAGTACCTCTAACAATTGAACTTTCTCCAAGTGATTATTTAATCTTTAATGAAAAAAAAGATATCTTAATTGATATGGGATTTAATTTAGAAGAATTTGGAATCAACACAATAGTAATTAAATCACATCCAATCTGGCTTTTAGAAGGCTATGAAGATGAAACTATTAGAGGCATTATTGATATAGTAATTAGTCTTCCAAAAGAATTTGATTATGTTAAATTTAATCATAGTATTGCTGCTGAGGCAGCTTGTAAAAAAAGTGTTAAAGGTAATACTAGTATTACTATTAGTGAAATGGAAAACATAATAAAGGATTTATTTAAATGTGATAATCCCTATAACTGTCCTCATGGAAGACCTACTATAATAACCTTTACTTTATATGAACTTGAAAAAATGTTTAAAAGGACGGGCAGCTCATGATAATAACAATACTAGGACCAACAGGTACAGGCAAAACAACTTTAAGCTTAGAACTTGCT
>JGI24710J26742_10000339_pt1 | contig 43235 bp, 39 predicted proteins | sample BioPla2DNA2_FD_26742 | JGI IMG/M metagenome (IMG submission 26742)
ATGATGAGCGCGCCCAAGACCAGGCAGGCGGACTTGCCCTCCAGATAAAGTGCAAGGGTTTGGGACGATTTCAGAGATTATCCTTGCACCAATTTATCATGTATCAGACTAAAATGCTTGTGAAATACAGGGAATTGAATTGTTCAGTGGACACTAATGTAATTCAAGTATATTAGAGATTTTAAAATTGCGGTTCTTTTTTAGATTATAAACCAATAAACACCAAACCTAGCTATATTATACTTTCCACGTGTTTTAATTCTTTAAGTGATTAAGTATGTGATGCAATAACAATATCAACGCTTGAGCATATACAAATGTTTGTTAAAGAAGTTATTTACCATTTCGGAACAAGCCATTCGATTTCTGCATCAAATGGTTCTTGATTTCCTGTAAGCACATCAAAGAGCACATCGCTTGTGTCCGATATCGCTTTTGCCAGCGCTGGATATGGCTTGTTTGTACAGTCAATAACGCCATGAGCCATATGCTCACCATCAAAACGTCCCATAAGTGTCTGATCGTTGTATTCAAAATAATGCGCACCGACACACATCGGATGAGCAGCCGCTTCCTGAAGGAATTTTTTATATGCCTTAGCACGTTCCTCCTGAGTGGTACAGCTTATTAAAGCAGTACGCAGAAGTCCAATTTCCTGCCCGCCAAAGTGCCATTCACCAATGATGGCTGGCTTGTTAAGCGGCGTTGCCATATCCAGCTTTGGCACAGCGCTGCGTGCATAACAGTTGAAAGAAAGCACATCAAATATGTTGCTTACACCGACCACTTTTTCCTGCATAGTGCTGTAACGAAGACCCAAACAAAGATGGTGTTCATCCACTTTACGGCAAGCCTTAAGTGGAATTTCAGCAAAAGCTAGAATTAGCACTTGCTCGTATTCCAATAAATCTTCCCAAGCCTTATTGCTCAGTTTCATTTCGCGGGAAACCGGGCTGAGGAAAGCGTCAAAGGATGTAAATTCCGTATCCCACGCTGCGTTTAGATTTTCGATACTTTCATAACGTTCCATTAACCATTGTTTCATATGTCTGCGACTGTTTAGGGGTTCATTTTTAACTAACAGCTCATAAGCTATATTACAGTCTGATTGGAAAAGCCATTCCGGTTCATTATGCAGGAAATATCCCAATAAATAAGCATCGTCTGCCATAGGCTTAAGCTCGTTATTAGCAAACACTGTGCTGTTGACTTCATATTCCTCTGAAAACACATCAGGGAAGTCACGAAAAATAAAATGTTTTGTCACCGGAAAACGCTTGAGAGTAACAACATAGGGAAGCTTAGATAATTTCAGAAAATCTTCAAGGCGCTCATCAATAAAGTTAACAATACCAACCCCCGTCGTATTAATGCCCCAGTCCAAAAAGCGACGAGTCGTAATTGTACGCCATGCTTCCCACCAGTTTTCACCAAAGACACGCATCATGTTGGCTCTGGCAGGATTAAACATCCATTCATCATCACGCTCTGTTTTGCCGTTACGTTTCACATATTCCGCAATGTATTTAGGCTTTGTAAAAGCACCCTTATATAATTGGTCATCAGGTGAAGGCGGATTGGTGTAGAAACTCTCCATACCGGTAAACCAACCAAATTCACCCATGCGTGTGCCGTAGCATATGCCGTGAGAGAAGAAAGCATATCCATCGGGATCTACCAGCCACCAGCGTTTGCCATCATTATGTGTACGAAACCAGCCGGTTGCCTCAAAGCGCTGATTAAGATAACCGCCATAAGCAGAAAAGTTACGCTTCTTTGCATTAGTAGTAACAGCGGCATTATATTCCGCCTTCAGACGCTTGGACATTTCCTCAACGGAATAGGTCTTGGTTGGCCACTCATGGCCAATCAGCTGACCCATTTCATCAATCATTGGATGTTCCGGCGGAATAAATACAGGCTCTTTATCTGCTACATAAACGCGCTTAAGCAGAGCACCCTTGAAGTCCTTGCCGGGAACAACGGATATCTCAACACGTTCAACGCTTTGCGGATCGGTGGGCAGACCACGGCAATGCGATTTATATGCTCCGGGGAAAACGCGGAGGAAAAAGCGGCGTGACCAAAGCTCATCAAGGATTACACGAAAGGATTGCCACATATTAGGCAAAAGCTCGTAATTTATTTCAAGTGGTGTATCGCTATCTTTAGAATAAAAAAGGGCTGAAACATTCGCTTCGGAAAACTGCTCAACAAAGATGTCAAAGCAGAACCATTTATCTTCACTAAAAGGGCATTCCTCAGGTCTGTCAAAAGAAACAGTCAGTGGTTTATCTCCAAACTTAACCTGCATTCCCGGTTGTACAAAGGAATATTCACCTTCAAACCATATATATGTACTCACAATTACACTCTCCTTTGACGTTTACGTGTCTTCATAAACGCGTAGCAATGTTTCGCCTTTGTCTGCATAAGCATATGCACCGTGTAGAGCAGCATCTTCAATATGTGCAGCAACGTCCGCTGTAAAAGTACATACGCTTTCAAAACCGTTTCTCATCAAATCCCACGATTTTGAAATTTGCCCTCCTATAACGATCTTTTCAATTAATTGCTCAGATAAATGCTGCGTTAACAGCTCTCCAAGCATCCTGCCGGTTTCCCGCATCAATTCAATCGCTTGTGTATTACCATTCCTCGCTAATTTGGCAATCTCTTTTACATTTGCGTCGGCTTGACCCAGTTCCAGCCATCTGCGGCGAATACCGCGCCCTGAAACATAGTCCTCTGCAATACCAGAAAGATATTTTCTGTTCCATAGAGGCATAAAAGGCGAGAGTGAAGAACGAACCAACACCTTACCATCCTGAAAAATAACGAAACCAAGTCCCGTACCGAGGGTCACACCCGCTGCACTTGAACAATATCGTGCAGCCCCAAAAAGTGCTTCGCCCAGAATAAAAGCAACGCCGTCATGAACAAAGGATATCTCACTTTCCGGGAACGCTTGCCGCACCAGCTCTCCTAGGCAGATTCCATACATTGATGCAAACTTATGCTTCATCAGCATGATTCCCTGTTTGAAATCCGCAGGACCGGGCATACTAATCGCAATCTTTTTCGCAGGATACTTTTTCAGATAGGTGATAATCGTTTGAGTAATCTGTTCAGCCGTTCCGTTTTCAGCAATCGGAAACATGCCTGGTTGTTCAATTACACCATGATGAACGGTACTATGCTTAACAAAGGTTCCTCCGATATCCAGCATGATACAATCTATCATTTTTACACCTCATGATATTCAAATCCCAGCACAGCACTAAGATCAAGAACTTTAGGCTTATGCACCCAACGCTAATGCAAATTACTGTGTAACGCCAAAAGCCCTGAAGCGACCTATTTCAATTAGAAAAAATTCAATTTTTTTGCACGTATTTTCTCAGTTTTCCTTCTTTAAGTGTGTCTTATGAATAGTTACGGTTCCAACGCCTAGGTTTGTAACCTTATACTTACCAAGCGTTGCGGGCACAACAACCATATCCATAGTGTTCATTATATAATACTTGCTGGGGTCATTAACAGATTCAACCTTAACCTTTTCTCCATCAACCAGAGCAAGCACATGGAATAAGTCGTCGGTATTATCCTCCATGGAGCTGTTGAATACTAAGTTGCGCAGCGAGAAGTAAAGCAGGTCGTGCTCACCAACTATGATTTCTTTCCAGTCCTCGCCTTCCCGCACAAGTCCACCGTGATTGATAAGGTTTTCATCGCAATATTTCTTCGTCCTGTCACCGCGAATGACTTCGCTGCCCATTTTTAGATGGATTGGGCGCGGCAGATTGGTTTGCGGATCAATTCGCTGATAATCGTATAGCTTGTATGTATATGAACCGACAGTTAAACTGCCTATCTCAAGAATAACCTGATTGCGGCCTGAAGCGTGGATAGTACCGGCAGGAATCATCACCTGCGTGCCCGGCTTGGATTCTATATAGTTCACATACTTGTCGTATTCGATTAGTTCACCGCTGTGCTCAACTCGGCGCGCTTCCTTGAAAAATTCCTCGCAGCTATGTTCTTCCTGAAAACCCAGATAGGTTCTGGCACCCTGACCAGCCAAGCAAATATAATAACTTTCATCCTGACGTCCGAGTTCATCGTGGTTTTTTATCACATATTCAGCGTCCGGATGACACTGGATAGACATGTTGCCCGAACCGTGGTATGTATCATCATAATTAAAGCGAATCGGGAAATAGCCTCCGAACTGCTCAAACGCTTGTTTACCCAGCAACTTCTCGCCCATTACTTGCACAAAAGTAAAGAAAGGCGCTTCAAACTCATAATTCTCGGTTTTTGCTACTATAGAAACTTCCATAGGGATTATATCAAAAACCCATGCACAGTTGCGCATCTCTTTAGGAAGGTTACGCAAACGATGGATATAGTAGCCGCCCCATACACCCTCTAGATACACCGGACGACAACGGAACGGACGCTCACAAATTTCATCAAAAAGGATTTTAAGGTCCGCCATAGAAACCATCTGCATTTTTTCCGGGATATCTGCACTTATATAATAATCCATACGGTTCTGCTTAATAATGTTCCAGCGGACTTCTATGGCAATTTCAAAATCAACATAATAATTGCGGCGCATGGTTAGATTGTAGGGCAAATTAGTTATTGCACCGATGTTGCGGGCATGACCGTTTTTGTAGGCTAGAACCGCAGTTCGTGGTGTGACATCCATCCAGATGCGCACATCGTAGCACAATTGTAACTCGGGCGCGAGTGCTCCCCTGCCATATACAACATATGCACCATCCATCTGGAGAAGAGAAGTGAGCTCCTCAACCTTTTCAGCATCTTGCAACCCCTTGTAGCCATCCTTATAGCGACGGCCATAGAGTAGCACCGGATCACGTTCCCTATCCTCTGGCAAATACGATACGAGCATCGCTTCAATTTCATCGCCGGGTTTTAGCAGCGTAGCTGCATCAACAAAGGTCACATTTAAACCAGCACAACGTTGGCGCAGCACATTGACAAGACTGGCTATATCCGTGCCCGGAAAGGCGTCGATACCGATTTTCTTATTCTCTTTTACCATTAGCGCAATCTGTGCTGCCACGGCATGCACACCAGATGTTGGCATAACACCACAACCAGTTACATTATTTACAGCATTCGGATCACTATAGGGATATGGATGAAACATAAAACTCATGTTATTTTCCTCTTTTCTTTTCGTTTTTAATCGTTGAAGAGCAACATTACCTTCTATAAGGTCATGGATACCGATACCTTTTTCCCATGAACCTAGTATGCATTCAGCGCCATTAGTTTATGCCTTTCTCTGCAACTTAGGCAAATGATTACAAAAGGATTCTCTGAGAAAAAATGCAGGTAGTCACTGTAGCAGAATTTATCTTAATACTCATAATATGGGATTTCCCACCGAGTTTTTTCTTCTCGTTTATGACCGGTTTCTTTTTAGTATTTAGCACTAATATCCATAAATACAAATTCAAATTATCAGCCGGATTATAACTGGATTTGTTATACCGATTAATTTATTCTACTGAAAGTAGTTGGATTGAGTTTTGCTATCCCGGAGGCTGTATACAGTCTCCGAGATAGTATTTTGTGTTTATTTCTCTTGGTTTTCCTCTGCATATGCCCGGCTAGCCTCAGCTTCAAATTCAAGACCGCCTTCGCTATCCCAGCGGGCAATAAACTCTTGGTATTCCGCTTCCACATCCCCGGTAGTTACAATCAGTTGAGCGAAACATTCCTTGACAATGTCATCCAAGATAGCGCCATACTCTAGTCGAGTTTCCAGCGCCTGTACAATCATTGGATAGTCCAGTGCGACAGCCCATTCAGCGTTCAAACCGTCTTGGGTTGTCTTATTCATCACTCGTGTTTCCGCATTTTCACGTGTGAAACCGCCAGCCCAATTGTAAACAAAAGCGCCTGCAGCACGGTGGGCGGCATCATCAGTGTATATTCCAAGCCGTTTATACTTGCCTAATTCTTTATCTACCCACTCAAATTGTTTTCCTTCAACGCCCATGTAGGTGAGTTCCTGACCTTCAGCATTGTAATACATATAGTTGATAAGTTTGACAGCTAATTCTGGATGGGCACAGTTTGCGTTGATTACAGCATCAGCGGTTTGGTAGTTGGGATACAACTTAACAGATCCGTTTCCATTAATGTACGCGAAACCAAACAGGTCGCTCGGGTTTTTCGGAACCTCAAAGGTATAGCGGTTGGGGTACCAGTTGTTTGTAGTACCAACGCACTGAAAGTCCAGCATGCCCACATTACCGCGCCATAGTTTTTCAAAACTCTGCATCAGCGTTAGCGTTGCAAAGTCAGGATCCATAACGCCATCTTGATATAGCCTGCGCAGATAATTTATTGCTTCAAGAAAACGCGGATGTTTCAGGAAAGTCGTGACAGTGCCATCCTCAAGCAATATAGTACCGTTATTGAATCGAATGGGAATATCAAAGGCTGACATCAAATGTTGGAACGTCGCAGCGTCAGCCATAGTAGTTACAATGCCATACGTATCATTAACGCCATTGCCGTCAGGATCCTTGAAGGTAAAGGCATGCAACACTTCATATAAGCTCTCTGTATCTGTAGGCATCTCCAGACCCACATTTGCCAGCCAATCTTTTCTTACAGCAAGACTTTTGGGATATAACCCGGCTTCTGACACAAGCCCATATACACCGTCTTTGTTTACAAGCGGTTTATAAAGGTTTTCACCCACCTCTGCTAAAATATCCGGTCCGTATTCTGCAAGCAGCGACTCCATATTATAGAGCATGCCTGCATCCCTTAGTTCCATCAAAACTTTGACATCCCGAACAGAGAAGATGTCAGGCAGAGAATTGGATGCAATAAGGGAGTTCAACTTAGCAGAATAGTCGTCAGAAGTGACATAAATTACTTTCAACTTAACTCCCAGGCGCGCTTCCAGCTCGGATAGAACATCGTTTTCTTCCGGGGGATTATTGTCTCCCCAAAGCAACATCTTAATAACTGGAGTTTCTTCAGCAGCAACCGAAGCAGGAACACTAGATAGAAAGAATGTAGCTACAAGAAGTAGAGCAACAATGGTTTTCATAATGGTTTTCATAAGAGCCTCCTTTTAAAATATATTTTATCCTTTCACAGCACCAATGGTAATCCCTTTGGTGTAATAGCGCTGCAAGTAAGGATATGCAATAATGATAGGAACCACAGATACTGCCACTACTGTCATTTTTAATGTTTCCTCTGTCAAAGCAGCCGCTTCGCCAAGCGAGGAAGTATCACCGGATGCAGAAAGGGCATTGGCTGCGGCACCACCAAGGACACCTCTAAGATACAGAGGGAGTACTTGTAGCTCATTGGTATTGGTGTAAAGAAGACAGTTCATATAGTTGTTCCAATATCCAACGCCATAAAACATTGCAACTGCTGCCAGAGCGGGTGTACACAGCGGGAGATAGATTCTGAACAAGATTATTACATCATTGGCACCATCTATCCGGGCACTCTCCTCTAATGACTCTGGTATGGATTGCATGTAGTTGCGCAGGATAAACATATTGTATGCGCTCATCGCAGTAGGAAGTATCATAGACCAGAAAGTATTAATCAGACCAAGCCGGTAAACTTGCAGGTATAACGGGATCATCCCACCGGAAAACAACATTGTAAAAAAAATCGCCAGACTGATGAATCCCCTGCCGCGCAAGCGCTTTCTGGATAGGGGATATGCAGTAATCGCCGAAAGTGTTACACTAAAAACCGTACCTAACAATGTAACTAATATAGAATTCTTGTAAGCCACCCAAATCTGTGATGTTTTAAAAATCAACTCATATCCTTTTAAATCCAATCCCCGTGGCCAGAAGAAAAAGCCGCCCGACATCGCACGCTTAGAGTCGCTAAGAGAGTACATAATAACGTGCCATACCGGATAAACTGTAGTAAACGCAAACAAACCTAGTGTCAAACAGATTAAAAAGTAACCGATTCTTTCCCCTTTGGAACGGCGTATTTTTTTATTTTTCTTTTGCCGCATAAATTCCACTTCCGCCTTTTCCTCTCTAAATGATTCCGCTATCAGAATCAATGCGCTTAGCTATACTGTTTGTTAGCAAAACTAATGTCAATCCGATGGTAGATTTAAAAAGACCAGCAGCAGTAGCCTCGGAAAACCTGGCTTGCTCAATACCTGTCTTGTATACATAGGTATCAATTATATCTATTTTTGATACAACCAGAGGGTTGGACAACGCGAAAATTTGGTCAAAACCTGCATCCATAACCGAGCCCACCCTAAAGATGAACAAGATAATAATCGTTGAACGCAGAGATGCCAGTGTGATGTGCCACATCTGCTTCCATTTTCCTGCTCCGTCAATCATCGCAGCCTCATACAATTGCTGGTCAATTCCGGTAATTGCCGCCAAATAAACAATAGTTCCCATCCCGGCTGCTTGCCAAACATAAGAAATAATTACCACTGCCCGAATGCTGTTTTTATCTGTCAGAACATTAGTAACAACAGCATCCGGTTGTAACCATCTGATGATTCCCGGAATTGCTCCGCTTGTTACATTGAACATAGCGAAAAGCAAACCGCTGATGATGAACCAAGAAATAAAATTGGGCAAAATAACTGCAGTCTGTATTAATTTTTTAGGTACACTTCTGCGAATTTCATTAATCATCAGAGATAATATAATGGGAACCGGAAACCCGCAGACTAATTTTAGCAGGGAAATTATTACATTGTTTTCAAAAGCGCGCTGGAAAGATATTCTAGAAAAAAGTTTTTGAAATACTTCAAGCCCTACCCATTCGCCAGGTCCTTTCACCACGCTGTACTCACGAAAAGCGTACGTAACGCCAAACATCGGGATATAGTGGAATAGAATAAAATAGACAATACCGGGAATAAGAAGGGCATAAAGCGCCCTATCTGTTCGGATATCCCTTAGCAGTTTCCTAATCTTTCCTTTTCGCGAACCAACGATAGTATTCATCAAAAGTCCCCTAAATATTTTTTAATCATCTGTACTATACTATATAAGAAATTAATTGTCAATGCAAAATAAAAATGATGATAAAAAGTTTTTTCATTTATTCTAAATATAAATTGACAATTATTCTCCAAGGATGTATACATAGAGTAGAGTATTAACTACTAGTAGAAAGGATGTATACCTTTTATGATTAATGAAATTGGCGGTTGCCTTATACGCATTCAGGAGATGTCTGATTCACTCAGTCCCAAGGAGCAGAAAGTCGCACAATGTATTGTTTCCAATCCTCGTAAGGTCGTCAATATGTCTATAGATGATCTTGCTACAAAGTGCGATGTTAGTACATCAACTGTAGTGCGTTTATGCAAAACGCTTCACTATTCTGGTTTTAAGGAGCTCTGCCGCCACCTTTGTTGTGATTTATCTTCCGGCGCTGACATGAATGAACAATTTGAGGATATCCATCCGGGGGATGATCCGGAAACCATTATGCGCAACATCTGCTTGGGCAGTATTCGCGCCATTGAGAACACTATGTCTGTTATGACGACCGATGCGCTTCACCAAGCGGTAGACGCACTCTGCTTGGCTAAACGTATTGACTTTTACGGTATAGGCACTTCCGGTTTGGTTGCTTTGGATGCCGGAACTAAATTCACAAGAATCAACAAATTTGTCATTGCACACGCCGACCCCCACAATCAAATGCTTTCTGCAGCAACGCTGAGGAAGCAAGATGTCGCTGTTCTAATCTCCTATTCCGGCGAAACAAATGACATTCTCAATGTCGCCCATGAGATTAGGAAGCAAGGCACTATCATCATCACACTAACCCAGTACAGCAAGAATTCACTCGCTGCACTGGCAGACATAAATCTTTACTGCGTATCCACTGAAACCCTCCTGCGTAGTGGCGCTATGAGTTCTCGTATTGCTCAGCTTACGATCATCGATATTTTATTTGCCTCTGTGTGCAGTAGAAATTTTGACGAAGTAAAGCCGCACTTGGAACGTTCTCGCATTATTACACGCAGGGCACATGTCCAGCCAGGAGAATAAATATAAGGAAAAAGCAAAACAATTAACCTTTGAGGTGTTTATTTGTTCACAGAGAAATTCTTCTCCTATATCATCAACAAAGCGCTTACACTCTTCTTCATGGTTTCTAATTTTTACATTGGATATGTTTCTTGTTAATTATTTATCCGGTACTCTTCAAACACAATTTCAAGCTTAGGCTTTTTGGAGTTATTTTGTATGACCCTTTTAGCGCTTATTTTAGATGTTTCTTTCATTCGTCTACACACTATTAGGGTACAAAAATAAACACACTGATTTATAGTTTTTTCAATACGTTGTAATCAATAAAAACACATAAAAAATTATTGTTTATTATTAAAATCTACGCTATTTACCATCCCCTTCAGTTAATACAGGCTCAGAATAAAAATTTGGCTGAATATTTGCTTAACTAACTATGTTTTTCATGATGATATACCCACATACTATGATCTTCACTGAAAAACACCCACACTATAACTCTCAGGTCTGCAAAACGTTGGTTTGAAGTTCTGGAATACACATTACGAAAACTGTTATCTGACAAATAACTTTAACTTTTATTTTAGGCTTACAAGTCACAAAATATAATAACCGTAACAAAATTATCTTAGTTTATTATGTTTAGGTCTACCTTGTAGTGACAACCAGTTTTAAGGTGCCAAATAAATAAAAGGATTATACTTTATCACCAGCGTTTCGATATTCGGTCGGTGTCATCCCAGTTATTGATTTAAATACATTTGAGAAATGTTTTTCGCTTCTATATCCTGATATTTGTGAAACCTCATATACTTTTAAGCCGGAAGTTATAAGGAGATTCTTCGCACACTCTATTCGTTTTCTAGTAACATAGTGTGAGAAGTTTTCTCCTGTTACGTTTTTAAAAAGAACGGATAGATATTGATGATTGATTCCAACCTCTGCAGCAAGACTACGCAATGAAATATCTTGATCTAATTGCTTCTTTATTAACGCTTTGACACGAGCAATTATTTGATTATCGCCAACAAAATTCTCGTTGTCTATTGGTAAGGGACATGCTTTTATCAATGCCTGCATAAGTTCTATACGATCTATCGGTTTGACAAGATAAGCAGTTGCTCCATCTGCCAAGGCTTCCTGTGCATATCGAAAATCAGCATAAGCACTGATAATTATAATTGGTAAGCTTTCATCATGTAGACGAATTTTGTGTATCAATTCTAGACCACTCATTTTTTCCATGCGAATATCCGTGATAATTATATCAGGCTGGATATATTCAAGCAATCGGAGTGCCTCTATCCCATTACTTGCTTCATAGGCGACTTCATACCCTCCAATGATCTGTTCAACCATTTTTTTTATGCCTTTACGAATAATTTCCTCATCCTCGACAAGAAGAATCTTGAGTTTTTCAATCATTGATTATCCTCCTCGTCCCATATCAATGGCATACTCATGATAAAAACAGTTCCTTCATTAGGGGAACTGACAACGCTTACCCCATTATTTTGTCCATATAATAATCGTAAACGTTGATGCACATTTCGTAAAGCAATACCGCCACAGTTTGTTCTATTATGAATTATTCTTATTTCCTCCTCTAAGGAGTACATTTTCTTTTCAATATCATTAAGATGCTGTTTACTCATACCAATTCCGTCGTCTTTTATTAGCAACAGAAGTTTATCCCATTGCACAACGGCCATAATCCAAATTTTAACAGGAGAAGATCCAAGTGCATGCATAATAACATTTTCAACAAAAGGCTGAAGAATCAATTTAGGAACCAAACAATCCTCGAGTTCTATTCCAAGAGAAATCTCATATTTTAGTTTGTTGCCTAAACGCAAAATCTGTAAATCTAGGTAATCTTCACAAAAGCGAATTTCAGACTCAAGTCGTACCAGCTCCTTTTTTATGGAAATTGAATATCGCAACATTTTTCCTAGCCGTGCTACAATATCGCTGGTTTCAAGATCATCATGATTCAAAGCGCTCATGCTGATTGTTTCCAACGTATTGTACAAAAAATGGGGGTTCATTTGGCTTTGAAGTAGCAAAACCTCAGCAATACGACGATTTAACTCAATTTCATAATTTTCACGTACTAAAGATTGAATTCTCTCAGCCATGAGATTAAAGCCTTTTGACAGGGTACCAATTTCATCACGATTAGTGATTTGTGTTCTTCGAGAGAAATCTCCCTTGCCAAACTCTTTCATATCTAGATAAAGAGCACGCAGAGGTCTGGTGAGTTTATCTGAAAACCAAATGCATATGATAATTGAAAGTATTAAAAATGTGAACGTGACAATTTGCATAACTTGTTGTATTTTTTGCGCATCTTTTTGAAGAACATTATATGGGTATAGCAGATATATTTCCATGCCCGTATTAGCAGACGTGATCCCCGTCGTAAGATAATCTCTACCTTCAATTTCAACAAGATTTTCTTTTGGTAGGAATGCTCGATTTTCCAGTGACGCGGGAAATAACAATTCGTTATTGTTAGAATATATAAAAAATTGTATGGTATTTTGATGGTTGGGATATAAAATATTTTGAACTCCTTGATAGAATAAGTCTATTTTTACAAACCCCAATTCTAAAAAAGTTACTGGGTCAATTATCATACGCGCAACAGAGAGCACTTCTTCCTTGGTAGAAGTATAATAAGCAGGATTATTACGTGGAATAAACACTAATCTTCCATCTGCTTTGCGTGCCTCTCGCATCCATTCTTCATTTGCATGAAACCAAGCATTTTTAACATCATACTCTGTATTCCCCAACAAGGTGCCATCATCACAAAACAAAAAATATCCTTTTATTTCTTTTCTATCCCACATTAATAACGAGTAAAAACCACCAAGCGCCAATTGCTCATCTACTGTTACGGGCAACTTAGAAGTTTCGGACTGGTGACGACGCATAATATTCAAGACATCTTCTGTCGTTAAAACCATTGTTGATAGAGTATTTAACTCTTTTACATAACGATCCAGATTGCCTGAAACCTGATACAGTATACTGTTAATAAAGGCTGTTGATTGTTTTTGATGATTTTTAAGAGTCATATGATAGGCAATAGAAATACTTAGTGATAAGGGGATTATAACTAATGGAAGAACAATAATCAAAAGTTTTTTTCGTAATGTAATATTTGTATTCATTAGCCAAACCGTCTAGCATGAAGCCCTTTCGTCTTTGTAAAGCAAGTGTATAGACTGCCGGATTGAGGATAATCACACTTTACGCTTAAATCTCTGCCAGTCCCTGTTGTAATAAATAACTGATTGAGATTATCCCCTCCAAAACAACATGAAGTTACATTTGGAACAGGTATTTTGATAGTTTGCATTTTTTTACCACTCTGTGCCTCCCACTGTGTAACCTGAAAACCTCCCCAATGGCAAGCCCAGATACATCCATCAGCATCAACGCACATACCATCAAAGTTGCCTTCTTCGTGCGAATAGTCTATAAGAGGGGTGCGATCATATAAAGATCCAGTTTCTGAATCATAAAGAAAACGCCACAAAACACCGGTAGGAGTGTCTATATAATACAAATATTTGCCATCTGGACTCCAGTCTAGTCCATTGGAGATAGTTACACCTTTGACCAGTACTCTTGTTTCCCCACCGGGTAAGACTTGATAAAGGTTTCCTTCATTGGGTAATACATTTTTGTTCATTGTACCAATAATCAAGCGTCCATTAATATCGCATTTTCCATCATTAAAACGATTTTGTTTTTTTTGACTCTCAACACTATCAACGATTATATATTGTTTATCGTTTTTAAGTATTACAATTTGCTTTTCAAGCGCAACAAGCAATCCTTCATCTTTTGTTAAGCAACAAGCGCCAACATTTTGATCAAAGCTAGAAATAATAGTTGCTTGGTTTGCGGATTTGCTTGACCATACTTGTCCCGCCGTAATATCTATCCAGTATAAAGTTTTTGTTGTTTCATCCCAAACAGGACATTCTCCAAGAACCATAGTATCTGCGAACAAACGTTCAACTATCATAACAACACCTCTTAACTTTATTTTTCTTAAAATTATAATCTAAAAACATTCTATCAGTTTTAATTGGAGAGTGTCAATAATATGGCTATACTGATAGTATGCGGAGTGAATAACGAATACAAGCGAGAGGTGCTGGCTATAGAACCAATGCTTGAAGAAGAATTAGAAGATGCTCTTACTTACCTCTCTTTCCCTCAACTAGACTCAAGAAAGGTCAGCTCAAACAACATGCTAGAGAGACTAAACCGGGAAATACGGCGCAGAACTAAAGTTGTTGGCATATTTCCGAGCTATGAATCTTATCTAAGGCTAGTAACTATGTATTTGATAAAATACTCAGAAGACTGGTCAGTAACCAAGGCATATCTGAGCAAAGGTTCGCACAGACACTTGACAAACAGGCAGCATGACAGCTCAAGCGGAGTTCAAAGTTGCGAACTTTACTTGCCAGTACCTTATGACCTTATGACATTATGTTGTCAAATTTTCTTTTCAGTTTACAGATGAATGACATGTCCCGCCCTTTGCATACAGTCTGCTATGGCACTAGGCGCCACGTCATGTACCTTGCTGCATCCAGCTAGTGCCGCAGCAATGCCGGCGGCTTCACCAGTCTGTGCTGCTACTGGAATGACGCGAGCCACCTCCCATGCCTCACGATCAGCGCTGGCGATTATGCGTCCAGCGGCTAATACATTGTCGACATCCGGTGAGGTTAGTGCCCCATAGGGGATTTCCAACGTCACACCAGTACCACGCCAGTCGCCACAGGCACCAATTGAGGTTTCACACCTTTTACCGTCTTGTTCAAAGGACAGCGGCTCATCGCCTACAATCATACGTGTGGTACGAAACTGAGGCATACTGGGGATACCAGTGAATGCTACTTGTCCTGCAGGCTGGCTGCGCAGATATTGCAATGCGGCACTGCGACCATATAGCGCCATGCGAGTTACATTATCTGCTGTGATGCCACGAAAGGGAGGTAAGTCTGTAGGTTGACCTTTGCCGTTGCAGTCTGCTGCACCAGTGTACAACTGTATGGCATCCTGAATCCGACCGCTTTCGGTTGCGGTGTAGATTTTTTCCATACTAGTCCGATATGCCCAATAACTCATATAATTGGCTCCATCGGTGGTAAGTGCGCCCATGCGTTTAAATATTACAGCATCGCCAGTAGCATCCACTACTGTATCGCAAGGAATAGCACTGCGACCATCAGCATTTTCAATAATGATATGTGTGACGCGTCGTCCTTCATGGACGACTGTACACACCCGCGTGTCCAGCAGCAATTTTGCACCCGATGCCAGCAGCAATTCGTCCAGTCGCATGGCAAACAACGGACCATTAAATAATGTCTGATAACGTTGTGTTGTAGTATCAACGAATTTCGGACTGTTACGCCAGATGTCGGGTAGGGTGTCATAACTGTGCTCAATAGAAGCAAGTAGCATTTCTTCACTAATGCCACCGATAAGTTTACGACCACGTCCATCGCACAGTGGTAGGTAGATAACAACAAACCCTGCTGTTGCCAAACCACCCAATAGAATCATTTTTTCTAGAAGCAATACCGATTTGCCCATGCGGGCAGCAGCCATGGCGGCGGCAACGCCAGCTACTCCGCCACCCGCTACTACGACATTAAAGTGTTGTTGTATAGGGATGCGAGAATGTTCTAAGAGTGTGTGATTATCGTCCATGATGGGTCAAAGCCTCCTAAATAATGTTTTCGGATGAATATAGCATGCTTTTGCTGGTACCGTCAAATTATGTTCGCAACTTGGTTCTTGTACGCTGTAGAGAAGTCAAACATTTGTGACACAGACCCCTTGGGTAATAGCGTTGTATAAAAGCTGTTGACTGATATTCATTTTCTCTGATGTTTTAGTCAAGGTCTTTAGAGTGCAGCGTACCTTGATGAAAACATAAGAGAAAATATAGTTCCTAAGCAGCTTTTTTGAAGTATTCCTCTACCACCTCATTTGAAACTCTTGAAGTTTAATATCCTTCGGCAGATGTTGTTATAGCTGTTAGCATAGCGATTAAATGCTTTTTACATCTCTTCTTCACTACTGAATCGTTTCATTCTGTAAAATCTTCTCTCGTCCTCCCTATGACTTCTTTCGACACAGCCGTTCTGCCATGGGCTGTATGGAACTGTTCTCCTATGACGGATTCCTTCAGTTATACTATCTATTGAGAGATCCTTTCTTGATAATTATTTTTGTTGATTTATATTATACCAAAGGGTTTCTCGTTTTTCGTTTCGCGTGTCATAAATATATTGTAGGCTAACACAATAATTCAGTATGGCTGTTATTTTACGCTATGTTTTTAACAAAAATAAGAAATAACATCTCTATTTAACGCACGATTTAACGATTTTTTATGGTTTTATTCCTTTTGTTAATTGTGTTACAATTTTATAAATGATGGAGTCGATATGAGCTCACCGACAAACCAAATTTATGAAATTAGGAGGATAAACATGAAAAAGCTACTTAGTCTTATGCTATGTCTAACTATCCTGCTTGGTCTGACAGTTCCGCTTACTACAGTAAGCGCGTCAGCACCAACGACAATTAAGTTATCTATTTGGGGAAATGATGCTAGGAAAACTACATTTGAAGAACTTGTGAAACCATTCGAAGAGGCTAACAATGCTAAAGTAGAAGTTGTATTAGTACCATTTGCAGAGTATATGCAAAAGATATCAATTCAGCTAGCATCACGAACAGCTCCAGATGTAATTTGGCTGGCTGAAAAAATGATACCTCAGTTTATCGCTAGTGGAGAACTGATAGATCTTGCACCCTATGTTAAATCTGATGCAGAATACGATTTTGCTGATTTCTTTCCAACCACATTGACTCTATTCACGCAAAACGATACGGTATACGGCATTCCTTTTTCTTTCGGACCACGTGTCATTTTCTATAACAAAACCTTGTTTTTAGAAAAGGGATTAAAAACACCCACTGAACTGTTCAAAGAAGGAAATTGGACGTTAGAAGAGTTTTATAAGAGCGCAAAAGAGTTAACAGATCCTTCAAAAGGCATTTATGGCATGAAATTACAAGGAGCAACAGAGCCTACGGCTTACACTAACTCTCTTTATGACATTGTCTTAGCTAATGATGCTGATTACTTCAACAGCGAAATGACGGAATTCACTCTTGATAGCCCAGGGGGTATCAAAAGTATGCAGGAATTTTACGATGCACTATTTGTGGACGAAAGCCATGTGAAACCTGGCGATCAGACGCAGTTTGAAACAGGAAAAATAGCACTTGCTCGTGATACTTTTAGTTATGCAGCAAACTTGCGTGGCGGCAAGGTTGACTTTGAGTGGGATATAATCGGCGCACCAAAGGGACCTAAGGCTGATGCTAAGATCACAACTGGATTTGCAGGTTATCATGTAGTAAAAGGACCTAATGAAGAATTGGCAGTTGAACTGGTTAAATATTTGACAAGCAAAGAAATTTCCACTAAGCTAGTTTCGACTTTCCCGTCTCCCAGACGTTCTGTCCTTAATTCTGATGAATTCCTTAACCAACCAGAAGGTCTTCCCTGCGTTGAAAGCGTAAAACTGGCTTTTGTAGATGCTATTGAAGATCCTGGTGTTGTATCATACCCTGCACATGAAAATTACCAAAAAATAGAGGTTGAAATCAACAAGCTATTTGAAATGATGTTTACAAAAGAATACACTCCGGAGCAAATCGTAAAAATGATGAAAGAGAAAGTCGATCCCTTACTCAAGTAGTTTCTCTTAGGGCGAGGTCGCCATCCATATTGGCGACCTTGTCCATAATAGTAACGGGATTACAAATGGTTTTTATTACACAATAACTCTGTAATAAGAGTTATTTGCATAGGATAGAGATATGATAAACAAATTTTACACAAAGAAAAAATCAAAACATAAACAAAGCCCTCTGCAAAGAAATGACCGCTTCTGGGGTTATGCGTTTATTATGCCCATGTTAATTGGATATTCGCTGTTTGTGTTAGCTCCAGTTGTTGCGACCTTTTTTATCGGTTTAACGGATTGGTCGTTAATAAGGGCACCAGAGTTTATAGGGTTTGAGAATTTTAAGTCTTTAGTAACCGATGAAGATTTTATAGCCTCAGTTATTAATACATTATATTTTACAGTGTTATTACTACCGTCAAATCTTATTTTGTGCCTTGCCTTAGCATCTCTACTTAAGGATAAATTTCCTGGTGTTGGTTTCTTCCGCACTGCAATCTTTACACCTGTGGTAACCTCTGTCGTTGTATGGGGAATTATTTGGAAATATATTCTTCAGACTGATAATGGAATTATTAATGTTTTACTTAGGATGATGGGAGTAAAAGGACCTCAATGGTTATTCAACACATCACTAGCAATTCCTGTCGTTGCGTTTGTTACCCTTATTAAAGGACTTGGTATGAATATGGTAATACTTATTAGCGCTATGAATGACGTACCGGAAATGTACTATGAAGCAGCAAATCTTGATGGTGCAAATAAGTGGCGTCAATTCCGTTCAGTTACATTACCCCTAATTGCACCCACGATTTTTCTAGTAATTATTATGACGGTCATAGGATCCCTAAAGGTTTTTGGACAAATTTATAATCTGACAGGAGGAGGACCGGGGAATAGTTCTTATGTATTAGTTTATTATATTTATCAGCAAGCATTCCAGTATTATGAATTTGGTTATGCCTCATCTGTGTCTGCCATACTATTTATAATAATCCTTGTACTTACACTTGCACAATGGAATGTTCGTAAGAGGTGGGTTTATCATGAAGTATAATATGCAAAAAACAGAACGTTCTAAAAAGATAGCATGGAAGATTGTAAAATACACGATTTGTATTTTGGTTTCGGTTATCATGTTGGCACCTTTTTACTGGATGATAACAACATCCCTGAAGGAATACTCAAAAGTTCTGGAGTTTCCACCCCAATTCTTTCCCAACCCTGTCGTTTTTCAGAATTATATTGATTTGTTTCGCATGCAACCATTTGGTTTATATCTTTGGAACAGCATATATACCGCTTCAATTGTTACACTAAGCGTTGTGTTTTTCGCTTCGATAGCAGGATATGCATTTGCAAAACTGAGATTTGCAGGAAATAACATTCTTTTTCTTATAATTTTGAGCGGCATGATGATGCCGGTAGAGATTACAACCATTCCGCTTTTCATTGCATTATCGAAGCTGCAGTTGGTAGATACTCATTTCCCTCTCATTGTTCCGCAAATATTTGGTTACGGGGGAGCTTTCGGGGTTTTCCTGATGAGACAGTTTTATATTACTGTCCCTGATGAGTTGATTGAAGCAGGAAAAATTGATGGATGCAGCCAGCCAAAGATTTTTTACAATATTGTACTTCCAATGTCAACATCAACCATAGCAACCCTTGTGATTTTTACCTTTCTACAAAACTGGAATGAATTTTTTGTACCTTTAATCTTTCTGAGTAATAGTAGATTATTCACAATCCCGCTCGCCTTGTCCTTATTTACTACTGAAAGCGGTGTACAGTGGCATCTTATTATGGCAGCGGCATCTGTAGCAACAGTTCCTGTGCTTATTGTGTTCTTTTTTTCACAACGCAAGTTTATTGAAAGCCTCGCCATGTCCGGCTTAAAATGAGTATTTATTAAGTAAACATATAGAATAATCAACAAGAAACAAGGAGTTACTATGAACAATATTTTCGATCTAAACGGTCGTACGGCACTCATTACAGGTTCAAGTAGAGGAATAGGTCGCTCGTTAGCCATAGGCTTTGCTAATGCAGGATGTGATGTCATCATTCACAGCTATGATAGTTCAAAAAAAGCTAATGATACAGTTAAAGAAATAAAAAACAAAGGGCGAAAATCATTTTATATTAGCCAAGATTTAAGCACAACAGATTGTGCAGAAAAGATATGGCAAAAATTACTTGAAAAAATTAGCGGCATTGACATCCTTGTTCTTAATGCGTCCCAGCAAATATCCCAAAAATGGGAGCAAATATCTGTAGAAGATTTCAATTCGCAAATGAACATAAACGTCCGCTCTTCTATGTTGCTAATACAAAAAGCAGTTGTTCATATGCAAAAAACAGGTTGGGGACGCATATTAACTGTGGGTAGTGTACAAGAAAGAAAACCACATCCGGACATGCTTGTTTACTCTGCTTCCAAAGCCGCACAAACTTTAATGATCCTTTCTCTAGCAACCCAGCTGGCACCATATGGAATAACAATTAATAATCTAGCGCCTGGAGTAATTATGACAGATAGAAACAAAGATGCCTTTGCTGACGAACAGTATAGAGAAAAAGTAACCAGATCCATCCCAATTGGTTATTGGGGTATGCCTGAGGATTGCGTTGGTGCAGCTCTCTTGCTATGCTCAGATGCAGGTCGTTATATAACCGGACAAAGTCTCTTCGTAGACGGCGGAAAGTCACTTTAGACATCAATTAATATTATAATATTAGTATACGCAACTTATGTTGTGTTAAATTTAGGAGGAACTCTTATGGAATATACTAGAAATTCATATCCATCAGACCTACGAATAACTGACATGCGATTTGTGGATATAGTTGGTGCACCGAAACGTGTAACACTAATTAAAATCCTTACAAACCAAGGCATTGAAGGCTATGGCGAGGTACGAGATGGCAGTAGCAAAAATTATGCTTTGATGCTTAAGAGCCGAATAATTGGAGAAAACCCATGTAATGTTGATCGGATCTTTAATAAAATTAAGCAATTCGGCGGACATTCTCGTCAGGGTGGAGGGGTTAGTGGGATTGAAATCGCGCTATGGGACCTGGCGGGAAAAGCTTGGGGTGTCCCTCTTTATCAGATGTTAGGCGGTAAATATCGCGATGAAGTGAGAATGTACTGTGATACTGATGTTGAGGGGCGACATAGCGGAAAAGAAATGGGAGAAGCTCTCAAAAAACGAATGGAAATGGGTTTCACATTTCTTAAAATGGATTTGGGTATTGGACAGATTGTTGAAGATGAAGGAACGCTGAGTGCACCTCTTGGTTATTTAGAGGAAATGAAGAAGTATGCATCACATATTCTTAATGTACAGGGCGGATCAGTCACCGCTGACATGGTAAAACATCAAAAAAGTTATCAGATTGTAACAACTCCTCACAGCATGACAGGGGTTCAGATTACAGAAAAGGGATTAGATAAATTAGAGCAGTACATGGCTGAGGTTCGCGACGTTATTGGATATGAAGTTCCATTGGCAATAGATCATATTGGACACATAGGAGTCGAATCCGCCATACGTTTCTGCCAAAGAATGGAAAAGTATAATATCGCATGGGTTGAAGATTTGGTTCCTTGGATTTATCCAGACCAACTTGCTCGTGTTCGTGCTTCAACTACCATTCCTATATGTACAGGAGAAGATATCTATTTGAAGGAAGGTTTTCAACGTTTAATGGAGCAAGAATGTGTATCCATTATCCATCCGGATATTCTCACCTGCGGTGGAGCACTAGAGCTGAAAAAGATAAGCGATTTAGCGACTGAGTATGGCGTAGCAATGGCTATTCATATGGCAGAAAGCCCTGTTGCTTGCATGGCTGCTGTACATACCGCTGCAGCTGCACAGCATGTTCTAGCAGTAGAATATCATAGTGTGGATGTACCTTGGTGGGATGATATGGTCATAGGGTTACCCAAGCCACTCATTCAAGACGGTTTTATTAAAGTGCCCGATGCGCCGGGTCTTGGTATTGAGGCATTGAATGATGAAGTGCTTCGCCAACACATTAACCCTGATATTCCTGGAATATGGGAAAACACTGACAAATGGAATAGAGAATTTTCCAATGACCGAATATGGAGTTAGGAGGATAAAATGCAGTTTGGAAACAAAGACGATGTAATGTCCATTACCCCTTTGTGGAAGGGAGAACGTTTTGAAGATGGTCGGCCCAAAGTTCCGGATAAATACTTAGACAAATTGAGTGAAATGACATTGGAGGAGCTTTGGAAACCCATCTATGTTAAAGGTTATGAAAATCAATTTATTGCAATTCAAGCCTTACATCCTGAGTTTAAGGAAGATGGAACTGTCAACAAAAAGATGGTCGGCCGCGCGGTAACGGCAATATATGCGCCCTCAAGACCAGATTATCATCAAGCAATGATGGAAATTGCAAAAGCTCAGGGATTTAATGGGACTCCAAACCAATGGGTTATTGACAGACTAGTCAATCGAGATGTGATTGTCATTGATATGTATGACAAGGTTTTTAAGGGAACATTTCTTGGTGGGAACCTAACCACTGCCCTTAAAACGCACACTGTGAACGGTGGCGCTGTGGTTTGGGGAGGTATTCGTGATATCGAACAAATGCGCCTGGTGCCTGAAGTTCAAGTATATTATCGTGGAATAGACCCGACCCCAATAAGGGATTTTGTACTGACAGGCTTGAATGTCCCCGCACGTATAGGAACAGGTAGAGAGGCTGCTATTTGCTTGCCCGGAGATGTGGTATATGGCTGTAGCGGTGGAGTATTGTTTATTCCTCCTCATTTGGTGATTGAAGTAGTAGACAGTGGAGAAAAAACGCAGATAAAAGATCTATTTGGCTTTGAAATGATAGCAGCCAATAAATTTACGACAGCACAGATAGATCAACACATTTGGACAGTAGAAATGTTAGATCAGTTAGTAGAGTTTATCAAAAACGATTCAAGAGGAGAACCTTATCGTAACATTGATTGGACAGAAGAATACTCTTTGGCTGAAAACATTACTCCAGATAATATGCAGTCGGCGCTTTAAAAATGCTTGTTAATTGTATAAAGCCCATTATGATAAACTTGAGGTGTTTTGGCAAAAACAAATAATTGTTTGAGGAACATTATGCTTTCAACGATGTTATTTCAAGAGTAAAATAAAAACCATAAATGAAATAACTAACTAGGTATGACGTAAATATTTTCTCATGGGGGTATCCCTTTAAGTTTACAACAATATGGAGGTAAGAGTATGTCAAAAGTTCTCGAAAAATTATCTCTTGCAGGCATTATCCCTGTTATAAAAATAGAAGATGCAAATGATGCTGTTCCTTTATGTAAAGCACTTCAAAATGGTGGCCTACCGGTAGCGGAGATAACCTTTCGTACCGGTGCGGCGGAACAAGCGATTCGTAATATTAATAAAGAACTGCCTAACATATTATTGGGTGCAGGAACTGTATTGAGCGTTGAGCAAGTCGATAGAGCGGTAGCTGCAGGGGCTAAATATATTGTTAGCCCCGGACTTAACCCTAAAACAGTAAAACATTGCCAGAAGCTAAATGTTCCAATTGTTGCAGGCTGCGCTAACCCGTCAGACTTGGAGCTTGCCATTGAACTAGGTCTTGAAACTGTAAAGTTTTTTCCGGCAGAAGCTTTAGGTGGTATTAAAACCATAAAAGCTATAAGCGCTCCTTTTCCACAGATTCGATTTATACCAACAGGTGGTATCAATGATAAGAACTTGTTGGAATACCTAAATTTTGATCGTGTTGTAGCTTGTGGTGGGAGTTGGATGGTGCCTAGTAATCTGATTGCAAATAAAGACTGGAATAGGATTGAGGAATTAACAAGTGCAGCTGTAAATCTAATGTTAGGGTTGGAATTGTGTCATATCGGTATAAATTCTGGAACGCAGGAACAGGCATATCAAGATGCTCAAACTTTAGCGAACTTAATGGACATATCAATAATAGAGCATGAAAAGTCGTTCACTATAGGTAAAAGCTTTGAACTTATGAAAACAAAAGGTCGTGGCGAAAAAGGTAATTTAGCTATCTTTTGCAATGATGTTAATCGCGCTGTTTGGCATCTTGCCCAAAAAGGCTTTACTTTTGATGAAACAACTCGTGTTGTTAAAGGCAGTAAAACTATATCCATATATCTTAAACAAGAAGTCGCGGACTTTGCTATCTATCTATTGAGAAAATAGGAAAGGAATTATTATGACAAAATTTATTACTTTTGGTGAAATAATGTTGAGATTAAAATCTCCCGGTTTTGAGAGGCTAATGCAATCGCCTTCACTTGAAGCGACTTTTGGCGGCGGAGAAGCAAATGTCGCTGTAAGTCTAGCTAACTATGGTCAATATGTTCGATATGTTACGGTGCTACCAGATAATGATATTGGTACAGCCTGTATAAGAGAATTGCGTGGTCTTGGATTAGATGTTTCTCATGTTATACGCTCAAACGGACGAATGGGTATTTATTATCTTGAAACAGGAGCATGTCAGCGGGCATCAAAAGTTATTTATGATCGTGATCATTCGGCTATCTGTCTTGCTGAGCCGGGAGATATAAATTGGGACAGCGTCTTTGAAGGTATGGACTGGTTTCATGTTACAGGAATAACACCTGCTGTTTCGAAAGGACTGGCTGATTTAACTTTAGAAGCAGTAAAAACTGCCAAGAAAAAAGGAATTCATGTTTCCTGCGATTTAAACTATCGAAAGAAGCTCTGGAAATGGGGACGAAGCACAGTTGAGATAATGACAGAACTATGTGATTATGTAGACACTATTATTGCCAATGAAGAAGATGTACAAATGTCCTTAGGTATACACGCAGATAAAACGGGCGATGTTGAAAGCGGAGAACTTGATGTGCTACAGTATCGTGAACTGGCTAAGTTGGTTAAGGATAAGTTTCCTGATATTACTCGTATTTGTATAACTCTTAGAGAATCTCTCTCAGCGGATCAAAACAACTGGTCTGCATGTATGTATGATGGAAATGAATTTTTTGTGTCAAAGAAGTACAATATGTTAGATATTGTAGATAGGGTGGGCGGAGGCGATAGTTTTTCAGCAGGAATTATCTATGGTGTGAACGCCTATGCAAACCCACAAGAAGCGTTAGAGTTTGCTGTAGCTGCATCTTGCCTTAAGCACTCAATACCCGGGGACTTTAATCGCGTTAGCGTTAGTGAGGTGGAGAATCTAATGAGAGGAGCAGGGTCTGGTAGGGTTGTGAGATGATTACATGTAATAGATAATTGGATAACTTGTCGAAGAAATTTGTGGTTTATAGGGCTGTTGAGCGATATAATATTGGTCAGCGTTCATGAATACGAGAGTAATATATTTTCAGAACTTCTCATGTACAGCATTACATATTGAATAAGAGAAACAGAACATTGTCAATTATATATAGTTATATAAATTAGCCAGAACTCTGTTTCACCAACATGCTATTATGATTATAAATATTCCGAGTGAAATGTTTGAAAGTGTGTATTTGACATAGGCTTATACACCTGATTATGAGGTGATTATTGTTATGGAAAAATAATTCGCAAAAAATTATATCAAGGTTATTCTTGATAAGGTACTGCTTAAAGTAAAGATAGAAGTTGCCAACATAATACTATTTCGTTTGAACGTGAAAAATAGAGCATCGTCAATAAGGGAGAAAGCCATGCTTTTTGAAGATTACGATTTTACAATAACTGATATAATAAACATTGTGAATATAAGAACAGATGCCATGTGGTCTCTTAAGAATCTTAAAACCCCGAATCATTGGATATTATCGTTTGTTGTTGATGGACAATGTTTATATTCATGGAAAGAACAGGAGTTTTTATTAGACAAAGGCGATTTGATTTTTTTTCAGAAAGGTTTTTCAAGGTCGGCAAAAAGTTCTCCAGATAATCCTTGGCAGTTCATAGTGGTGAAATTCAAGTTGGTATGCAATAATAGAGCAACTGAGCACGCCCTTAATGAAATTCCAAATATTATTCGAAATGGGTTTGTTCATTCTCAACAGAGTTTTATTCAAATGGAAAAACAATGGAGAGGTCGATATCCAGGTTATATCCTAAAATGCAAGAGCATTCTTTATGATATAATTTACTCAATTATGTTAAAGTCTGGTATTTTTTATGACACGGATCTTCCTCATAAAGACAAACTAATACGTGTATTAAACATAATCAGTGAGAATAAATCTGCAAATATTCCTGTAAATGAGCTGGCATATGAGTCGGAACTAAGTCCATCCTATTTTCGATTGCTTTTTAAGAATTTTACTGGATACTCCCCCTTGCAGTATCAAAATTACATTAGAATGAAAAGAGCGCAAGACCTGTTAAGCACTGGATCATTTACAGTTACGGAAGTTGCCAATATGATAGGCATAAATGATGTTTACTATTTTAGCAGATTGTTTAAAAGCACAACAGGCATGCCGCCCTCGAAGTGCATATAAAAGCATACAATGCGCCAATTATACCATGAAATGCGGTTGTTATTTGTTTAGATAAAGTTAATTTGTGCAAATAAAAGTTGGTTTGTACATTGTATAATTAGCAAAATAGTATATAATGGATCTTGAAAAAACACAATATCTACTAATGGTATGTAGAAAAGGAGGATATCATGAGACTGATACAAAAAGTAATGCTTCTGTTACTGTGCTTGGCTATGACCATTTCTTTATCCTGTCAGACAGTACTCGCTGAAAAGCAATTAGACATTAAAGGCGAGATTGTTGTCTGGTATGCTGGAGCTTCGGAATCTCGTGTTGAATTGTATCAATGGGCAAAAGAAAAAATAGAAGCCGAGTATCCTGGTACAACTGTTACACTGGAAGTCATACCCATGGCGGAACTGGCATCCAGACAAATGACAGCCTGTCAAAGCAACATGGGTCCAGACGTTATGAGTCAACCAATTGCTGCTACAAATGGCTTTATGAAGCTTGGGTTACTTGAGCCAGTTAATGAGTTGATGCAACGTTTAGACCGTAATTTATTGGAAGAATTTAATCCTGATTTCTTCGAGCTTATGCGCGAGGGAGATACTCTATATGGAGTTCCACAAAGCAGAACAGCATTGGCATTAGTATATAATAAAGCTATGTTTGAAGAAGCAGGATTGACAGAACCGCCGAAAAATTGGAATGAAGTACAAGAATATGCAAAACAATTAACCAAAAAGGATAATGAAGGTAATACTGTTGTATATGGCTTAGGATTACCAGGAACGAGTGGTAGTCATATATGGTATAGAATTATTCCTGAAATCTGGGGTGCGGGAGGAGACATTTGTAACTCCGAAATGACTCAAGCGACACTAGATAGTGAAGCCACAAAAAAAGCATTAGAGTATTATAAGAGTTTTTATGAAAATGGTACTGCCCCTAGGAGTATGGTAGAAAATGATCAAACTGCAACCAGTCAAATGTTTGCTTCTGGTGCGGTTGCAATGACTATTGAAAATGTTACATGGATTCGCAATAATGTTGTTCGTGAAAATTTATTTGATGTTGGAGTAGCACTATATCCTGGTATGAATGGAACCAATGTTGCTGGACTGGGTGGATGGAATGCATGTATTCCTTCTTCTGCAAAAAACAAAGAAGGTGCCGCTGTATTTATTGATCTTATAACCTCAAAGGAAGGAATGGAACAGCAATTATTAATGCCTGCATTAACTGAGGTACTTGAAGCGGGTGACTGGACGGATGATTTCTATGGTCCCTACAGTAAAATGCTAGCAGAATATAGTAGAGACTTCCCTGCCTTTGAAAATGCTGCAGCTGCACAAACAGTAATAATGAATATGGTTCAATCCATTTTGACTGATAGTGCAGATATTAGCAGTGCTATCGCTTCGGCAAATGTGGAAATACAAGAACTTTTGGATCAACAGAACGTTGAATGATTTGATGACATATTAACATCAAAAACCTATGCCACCCCTACAAATCTGTAGGGGTGGCTCATAAAAGGATTAGAAGGTGATATTAATTGTTTACACGATTACTACAGGCATTAAAAAAGGAACGTGTAATCTACTATTTTATTCCAGCAGCAATTGTATTAAGTTCACTGGCTGTTTATCCATTATTAAACAATTTATGGCTGAGTTTACATACAAAAACTGGTAAACCAAGTATTGCAAACTATTCCCGTTTATTTAAGGATAAATGGTTTTGGAATTCCATAGCGGTAACAGGAAAATGGATGCTTTTATCTGTAACCGGAGAACTATTGGTCGGATTGATTCTATCAAACCTGATAAATCTTAGACTTAAAGGAACCAAACTATTTAGAACCATCTTGATGATACCTTGGATGACCCCTATGATTGCTGTTTGTACGATATGGGCTTGGATGTATAATGGTGACTTTGGTATATTAAACTATGGGATAAATCAACTGTTTGGTACGAATATTCTTTTTCTTAGTAAACCTCAAACCGCAATAGTTTGGTTATCTGTTGTTTATATTTGGAAACGCTCATCTTTCAATATGTTAATGTATCTGAGTGGACTTCAAGGGATTTCCGATGATATATATGATGCTTGCAAAGTCGATGGAGCTCCATGGTATACGCAACTTTTTAAGATTACACTTCCTCTAATATTCCCTATAATTAGGTCGGTACTCCTAATTTCTATTATCACAGCAATAAATCAGTTTACTATACCATATTCAATAACCAGAGGTGGACCAAGTAGAAGTACAGAATTAATACAAATGTATATCTACAATACAGGTATTGCCGGGTTTCAGTATAATTATGGTGCTACTGCATCAACTGTTTTTATTGCAATTGTTTTGTGTTTGGCGGTTGTTTATATTTTTGTTACCGATAAGGCAGAGGAGGATATCTATTAATGAAAAGAGTTAAATGGTTAAGAAATGTTTTTGCTTATGCTCTCCTTGCTGTGTTTTTGTTAGCGGCTCTTTTTCCTTATTACTGGATGATTACAAGTGCAGTGCGGGATCAAGCTGATTTGTTTGCAATACCGCCCAAACTTTTTTCTTCCAGTGTTTCATTTGATAATTTTACATATGTATTACAAAAGACACGTATACCAAACTATATGTTAAACTCTATAATCACTGCATCTCTTGCAACATTCATGTGTATGGTAGTTTCTTTGCCTGCAGGATATGCATTGGCAAGATTTTCATTTAAAGGACGTAACTTACTATCGTCAAGCATAATTCTTTTTAAGCTTCTACCACAATCCGCAGCGTTAATACCTTTGTTTATTGTAATCGGTAAATTGCGCATGATGGACACGCATTTTGGGCTTTCTTATGTTCATCTTTTTTCCATGGTTCCCTTTGCAATATGGATGTCAAGAGGTTTCTTTAAAACTGTTCCTGTAGCTATAGAGGAAGCAGCGCTCATCGATGGGTGCAATAAACCCCAAGCAATATTAAGAGTTGTTCTGCCAATAACAGGTCCAGGACTATTCTCAGTTGGAGTTTATGCGTTTATGCTTTCTTGGGAAGAGTTTATTTTTTCGTACACTTTTACTTCATCACGGGCAAAGCCGGTTTCTGTCGGAATTGCGCTCTTTTTAGGAGAAGATGCCAATCTTTGGGGGGCAGTAATGGCTTCAGCAATTCTAATGGGCTTTCCGGTTTTGTTGGTGTTTTTCCTTCTTCAAGATCATTTTATCAAGGGAATTGTTGGTGGAGCAATAAAAGGATAGAAAAATGAGTTCTGATGATCTAAACAAATATATGTAGTGTAGAAACGCAAAAATAATGTTTGGTCTTAGCTTACTGAAAAATATCTGGTTTTTGTTAACTAATCATAATTACTAGAAAGGATAAAAAATGAATAACATTTTTCAGATAATGAAAACCGGGGCTGGTCGATATATTCAAGGAGTGGATGCCATTAATATAGTAGGTGAAGAGTTAAAAAGACTTGGTTATGAAAGAATAGGAATTATTACTGGAAACAGGGCTTTTCTTGCAGTTCAAGATGGATTATTAAAAGGATTGGAAAATTCCAATCTGCATTATTCCGTGAATTTTTATTCAGGATACTGTACAGTCGTTGACATTGTAAACGGCATTGATTGGGTAAATAAAAACATTTTTGACTGTCTATTAGGAGTGGGTGGCGGGAAAGTTTTAGACTATTGTAAAGCAATTGGGGCACAGGTAAGAATACCCGTTTTTATGTTACCTACGATTGCTGCAACGTGCGCTGCCTTTGCGCCGCTATCGGTAATATACGATGAAAGAGGATGTCAACAAAAAATTCTGTTTCATGACGATAGTTTGGCAGGTGTCTTTGTTGATGTAAAGGTTATTGCCAATGCTCCTAGTCGTTACCTTGCTGCGGGCATAGCAGATTCTTTCGCGAAATACTGCGAGTATACAAGCATGCTACCTTATGCTTCATTTAATGACATGAATTTGGGACGATATATTGGAGCAAGCCTAGCCAGCGTTAGTGATGAAATCTTATTTAAAAATGCTAATAAAGCCTATGAAGCAAATCAAGCAAATGAGGTTACTGAGGAATTTGAGAATGTAGTTACGTGCATAATTGGAATTACGGGAGTTGTTAGTGGATTCGGATCTTTCTCAAAACAGCCAGTATCAAGATTTGCACTAGCACACGGGCTCAATGAAATGGTAAGAGGAAACCATATACCAGACCCCACCAAGTTTTTGCATGGTGAAATTGTGGGTGTTGGAATACTTGCTCAAAAAAGAGTGAACAATCAAGCTGAACAAAGTATTAAAAAGATGGAGAATCTGTTCAACGAATTGGGGTTACCAACAAGACTGTCAGAAATTGATATTAATTATAACGATTCTAAATTCGACGATTTTGTCAATGATTTAATCGTTCATTGCCACATTGACAAAGAAAACCATGAAAGGATTTATTCAGCGTTACAAGATATAAGATAAACAATGTTATTAATAATTATTTTGAAAAGTAGAGAAAAACGTTTATGAAAAACGCAAAAAGCAACAATAACGGTTCTAATCCATCAATGATTTTAACAGATTATTTGATTCCAAATATCAGTTCTCAATGGAGATTAGCAAAACAAGTTGGTGTAAACCACGCTACAGTTCGATTACCTGATGATGGGTCTTTTGATGTGACAAACCTTAGTCAAATGATGGCCTTATCAAATCTATATCTATCATATCAGATTAAACCTATCATTATTGAGCCGCTTCCAAATAGTCTTCACGACCATATTAAATGTGGTGATAATAAAAGAGATGAAAGTATTGAAAAAGTAATTAAAATGATTCCTATACTTGCGAAATGTGGTTATAGGGTGATATGTGTAAACTTTATGGCTAAAATAGGGTGGTTTAGAACTAGTACGATGATTGAAGAGCGTGGTGGTGCAAAAGTTACAGGTTTTAATATCGCAGATGCTCAAATAGACCCGTCTCTAGAAATTAGCGAGAAGGAGCTCTGGGATAACTTGTCATATTTTCTTAGAGCAGTTGTTCCAATTGCTGAAAAACATGATGTTTCAATAGCTTTACATCCGGATGATCCCCCTATCAAAAAACTAGGAAATATTAGTAGAATCCTTATAAGTAAAAATAATTTACAGAAGGCACTTGACATTTATCCAAGTAAAAACCTTGGGATAACCATGTGTCAGGCAACATTTGCTGCAATGGGTGAAGATGTTTGTGATTGTATTGAACACTTCGGATTCCAGGGAAAAATTAAATTCGTGCATTTTAGAGATATTAGAGGCACAAAAGAATGTTTTCATGAGACTTTCCATGATAACGGGATGACTGACATGGATTCCACGATAAAGCAATATAAAAAGATTGGTTATAAAGGGCCTATACGCGTTGATCATGTCCCTTCAATGGAAGGGGAAAAAAATGACAAACCAGGATATGAAACAATTGGACGTTTATATGCTATTGGCTATTTACGTGGATTATGTGAAGCAAACGGATATAATCTGGAATAAGATGGGAGTAAGCAATGAACATTTTTGTATGCGTAAAGCAGGTGCCGGCGACCAGTAAGGTAGAGGTTGACCCTGTTACGGGGGTACTGAAGCGCTTTAATTGCATAAAACGAATATGCTAATTACGCCAATTTCCTTAAAATAATCAGCAATACTTATCTCAGTTTAAATCAGCGCATAGATTGTAGTAAATTTTTTGATTTGGCAAAGCTTGGCGAAGGAAACATAGTGGCGCTATAGCGCCTTAACAAAGCAAAGATAAATCGGAAAAGGTGTGCAAGATAAAGCTGATTTTATCTGAGATAAGTATAAGTCATTACAAAATGATATAAAAAAGGAAAACCCTTGGCTATCAAGGATTTTCTACAATTTGTGGTGCGCCTTCAGGGATTCGAACCCGGGACGCCCTGATTAAGAGTCAGGTGCTCTACCAACTGAGCTAAAGGCGCAAAGTTGCCTCAAGCAACTTGCAGGGGCTATGTTACCACGCGAAAGCGGTATAAGTCAAGGGTTTGACTTTAATTTTTTTCGGTATTTTGCAAAGAAACTAAACACTAACTTTAATTTGTTTGGTAATTATCAATAAGTCAAACACTGACCTAAATTTGCTTTACGCTAAGGTAAAGCCCTGTAATTATGCTCCGCATAAAAAGACTCGCTTTTTTACAACCTAATAAGAAGTGTTTTCAAAAAATATCTACTATATACATATGTACTATTCGCGCTTACACACAATACCATGAAAGCTTACACAGAGGTACTATATACGCAACAAGCCCTATACACGCTTGTGTACAGAGCTATTTAAGCAATCCCCTCTATAATGCTTTTCATTTCCCCCATCTTATTCTCCATATCCTCTACAAGCTTAAACTGGGTGCGGGTGCGTATAAGGTTATGGTCGGGGCGATGTATTCTAAAATAGCTGTCGCCTTCAAGGTAGTCGGTAAGGAAGCGCATACCACATTCAAGCGTCATAAGGTGCGCGCCCATGGGAAGGGTGGCAACCTCGATATCGTTTAGGGCTGTGCGGCATTCTTTTAGAAAGCCCTTGGCGTAAGCCTCAAATAGTTCAAGGGACATACTGACGCGGCTTAAATCCTCTTCATCTTCAGCGGCGGTAGAGGCACCAAAGCGAATAGAATCGCCAAAGTCATTAGCGGCGATGCCGGGCATTACGGTATCAAGGTCTATAACGCAGAGAGGGTCGCGCGTTTTTGCGTCAAGCATTACATTATTGAGCTTGGTGTCGTTATGAGTAACGCGCAGTTTTAAATCGCCCTTATTAAGTAAATCCATAAGGAAAGAGCAGTTTTTCTCCTGTGATAGGGCAAAATCCATCTCCCTTTGGCAGGTTTTAGCGCGGTCCAGTTTGTCTTCCTTTATTGCTTTTTTAAGGTTATTAAAGCGCACGGGAGTATTGTGAAAATCCACTATGGTTTCATTAAGGCTGTTGGCATCAAAGCCGGAGAGCAGGTTCTGGAAATTGCCAAATGCAAGGGCGCTGGAGTAAAAATCTCTCTTGCTTTCTGCGCGTTCAAGGCAAAGGCTGTCAGTAACAAATATATACATGCGCCAGTATCCGTCCTCATCTTTAAGATAGCTGCCGCCTTCAAGCGGGGGAACTATGGTAAGCACGCGCCTTGGGTCCGGCAGCATTTCATATAGATATGCGCTAACTGAGGATATATTATGCATAAGCCCGGGTACGTCTTTAAACACGCGGTTATTTATCTTTTGCAAAATATACCATACACCCTTATCGGTTACCACAAGGTAGGTTTCGTTAATATGACCGTTGCCGTACCTCTCGCAGGAAATCGGAGTACCTTCCGTACTAAACTTGAAACATGCGTTGAACATTTAACTCTCCTTTTTTGCCCGCAACACGCAGGATTAATATAAAAGCTTACAAAATACCGCCCCTTGGCAATATTTTTACAAAAGTTGCTAAAACAACATTGCCCAGTACATTCTATCATAATATGTGGTTTTGACAAATTCAAGCTGTCCCCCTATGTCCTAGGTATTTAGGTTAGCCTTAAAGCAAAACTATTAGGAGGTATTTATGATAAGGCTGAATTACAGCAAGGGAGATTTTGAAAAGGCGCTAGATACCGCGCTTAAGCAGTTTTCGCCGCACAGACGAAGGCTTTCAAAGCTCGGCAGATATTACGAAGGCAGGCACGATATACTAATGCGTACAAAGCCTCAAGGTATGCCTAACAACAGGCTGCCGCACGGTTTTCCAAAATATATTGCGGAATTAAGCGCGGGCTATATGTATTCCACAGGACCTATTTACAGCATAAAGGGAGATGATGAAGGGCTTAACAACCTGCTTGCGCTTGAAGAAGCAAGCGCGGACGCTGCGCTAAACATGCGCATTGCGCTATATCAAAGCGTGTACGGACAGGGGCTATCGCTATGCTGGCTTGATAACAACCTGCATATATCCTCGCTAGACCCTAGAAACGCATTTATAACCTATGACGATACCGCCGCAAGAAAGCCGCTTTTCGGGGTGATACTATCATCAAGGGAAATGCGCGTGTACACTGATACCCATGTTTACATATACGAGGGAGTGAACAATAAAACCCCTAAAACAAAAGCGCCGCACGGTTTTAAGCGCCTGCCTATGGTTGCCTACGATAACGGTCCCTTTTTGCAGGGGGATTTTGAACATGTACTGCCGCTTGTTGATGCATACGATACCTTAGCTTCAGACAGACTTAACGACAGAGGGCAATTTGCGGACGCAATGCTCGTGCTTACAGGAATAATGGGTATAGACGAGAGCGATGATAATATATCCGCCGCGGCAAAACTAAGGCAGCAGCGCACACTCACACTGCCCGACAGCGATTCCAAGGCGGAGTGGCTGATAAAAAATGCAAACGAAAAGGATATAGACGTGCTTAGGAAAGCAATATCCGACGATATACACAAGTTCTCCATGACGCCTGATTTGGAGGACACCAGACTGCTTGGCATGTCCTCCGGAATAGCTATACAATACAAGCTGTTTTGCCTAAGGCAGAGAACCGCAATTAAAGAACGCTTTTTTATAAAAGGGCTTAAGGATAGAGCAAGACTTCTGTGTGATGTGCTTGAAAGCAGGGGGCAAAAAACACCCGATGTGGACAAGATAAAAATAAGCTTCAAAAACAGGGAAGGAACGCTGACAAAAGAATAAGCCTTACCTTACTTTTTTTGACACCCAAACGTAAAAAAACGCATTAAGGATTAATTTGCCCGATAAGCTTGACAGCTTCGGGCGATTTTTTTATGCTATACACATACTAGAACATATGTTCTGTTAGGGGGTGTTATATGGATAATCCACAGCTTATTTTAAGCCTTAGCGGCATGAGCCGGGCAGAATGTGCATACAGGCTGCACATGAGCACTAGCAATTTCAACCTGAAAATGCGGCAGGGAACTCTATCTAAAAAAGAAATCAATAAAATTAAGAATTTCACAAAGGAGGCGTAGCATGACTACCGAAGAATATCTATCAAAGCCTGAAAAATACAGGCACCAAGCGCAGGTGTACTTAAAGCTCGCAAGGCATATGCACAGAAAGGGAAACGCCGCAGCATACGCCAATTACACCAAAAAACACGGCGAAGCTTTAAGAAAAAGCCATATATGGGAAACTAGGTTAAGGCAAGCAATAAGCAGCTTATCATGCGAAGATGAAAAAATGACGCTTGAGCTTAAATACCTGCAATGCATGACTCTTGATGAAATAGGCGAAATAATAGGCTACTCAAGGCGCCATGTACACAGGATACTTAAAAGGGGCAGGGAAAACCTTTTTAAAAGATGAAGTTTAGGGTTTTGTGCGTAATATTTATCTCAGTTTAAAGCAGCGTATAAATTGCATCGAATTTTTTGATTTGGTAAAGCTTAGCAAAGGAAACATAGCGGCACTATAGCGCCTTAACAAAGAAAAAACAAATCGGAAAAGGTGCGTAAGATAAAGCTGATTTAGGCTGAGATAAGTATAATATAGTATATGCGAATAAACACAACACACATCTATATAAAAAACAATTAGTAAAGCCGCCGAGAACCATCAGGCGGCTTTACATAGTCCGGAGGTGCTACTTAAAGCTCAAGACAATAATGTAAGTAATGGAGTTGTGTCAAGGAGACTTAACAAGACATTGCCTGTTAATTGTCATATAATGCCCTATAGAAACTGTATGTTAGAAAGCTGCTATGCAAGGCTTAATATAAATAATATGCTATATGTTTAAGCCACGCACAGGCTTTTTAAGTAAACTTGCGGCGCAGGGTTATATATATTCGAGGAGCTTACCACCTCGCCGCCTTGCTTTTGCAAAGCTCTTTTACACCCTGCGCCTATTTAATTTTTGTCCGGCGCTTGCGACGCCCCGCTGGAATTTTTTCATACTTATGAATGTGGCTTTGCCTTTAAGGTTCGGTAGCCCTACTGGGTTTCCGCATGGGCGAAACAAGCGCAAGTGCAGATGGGTTCCTCTATTTTAGCTAAGTACATCGCCCCCTTCCTCATATACTGACGCAGAAAGCAACATACAAAGTACCGCTAAGCGGCGTATAAGGCTCTGCTTTAGCCTTATTATGTTCTTTCTCTAAGTCATCTCCTGTTGCGGTTTTATGATAACACGGCAATGAAAATTTGTCAAGCTTTTTTCCTAATAATACAAGTTTTGTGTGTGAATCTTTTGCGGGTATTATATCTTTCAATCATTAACACTGGGCTGCTTTACAGCAGCTTTATCAATATCGCCATATGTTACATACCCATTTGACTTTTCTATTATTTTTTTAAGCCCTTCAGCTGTGTATGCAGGGGTGTTTTCATTTGGGAGTATTACAAATTTAAGGTTAAGGCGGAGATAATCGACGTCCTTTATTTTAAAGCGGGCAATTCCGCCGCTCACATGTTCTATAAGATTCTTTTTATCCGCAGGATAGGGGCTGCCCGCCTCAACATCTCTATAATAAGGGTCCATAATATAAATATATTTGTCATCCGCGCTTATAAGCAGAAAATAATGCCCAAATTTAGGCGCTATGGGGCTACGTTCCCCGCCTGATGAAGTAAAAATTATAGCTCCGTCATTAAGCGCAGCTAAGCATTCGCCTATATCGTAAGTGGTAAAGTATTCAAGCTGATACAAATTGAGCAATGTACGCAAAAAACCGTGTGAGCGTCTGCCCTTCATGCCGTTATTATTATTGCCGGTGCACCAGTTACCTATAACTAACGGGAAATATCTAAAATAATCCTCGTCCTTCTCTACTAAAAAGCGCACATCGTTTTTATGACCGAAATCATTTGTTATGGAGCGTGTGTCTATTAAAAGCGGGCGTTTATGAAGCGATGATATATCGCTAAGCCTTTCTATGGGTACGGTATTTATTATTGCAAGCGATGCCGCGGTTATAACGCAGCCGGAATCGCCAAAGTATCTGCACTTGTCCTCTTCTTTTTCAGAGCATATAAGCTTATCCCACTCAGGAGAGTTTTGAGCCATATACACGAAGTTCCTGCCGTTTAAATGCACTATATCCGTATACGAATCCCTGCTTTTTAGCAGTTCTTCTTGGGTGATTTCCTCTGCATATACAAAGTTCAAAAGCAGCAGCAGTGAAATTACCATAGCTACACACCTATACCTCAATTACTTTACCTCTCCGCTATCATACTAAAATGCCGCAGCCCATGCGGTTTCACAGACTTTGGCATTGTATCATTAATTTATAAAAAGTACAAAAGCGGTTTGTATCCGCCCTTATAGTTAATAAGAACCGCTATAGTACATAAGCTATTCAACGCTTTGGTTTCCTGGAATATACTCCATAAGTAAGCTCTTGTATATAGTTTTCTGCGTAGGGGAAGTCCGCAGGTATGCTGTTTATCTCATGCTGTACATCATAAGGCAGGTTTATAAGCTCTATATCTATAGCGCCGTCTTCCACGCCCTCGCTTGCTGTAAGTATTGCATACTGCACACGAACTATGCCGAGCGAATTGCCTATGCTGCCAACATTAAACAGCAGACCACAGTTAAGCGTGCGCAGGGCTTGCCTGTGTATATCCGCATAGCCTACTATGTTAAAATCCGGCTCAAAAAGGGCGGACAGCTTATCCTCCTGCGCCTGTATAAAAATCGGCGCTTCCATGCTGGGTCTGCCGTGCAGAAGGCGCAGCTTTTTACCCGCAATATACATGTGTTTTTCAACAGGGAAAGTTAGCAGTTGTTTAAGCCTTTTATCGCCAAGCTGATTAAAATAATATTCATCCGCGGCGTACACTCTGTTGCCAAGGTCTTCATCCCAGTTGCCCCGAAGTATAACACTGCAGTTTGCTACAGCCCAGTCAAAAGTATAGTCGGAGTACGGTCCTTTACCCACTAAATCCCCAAGGCACCAAACGCCGTCTACACTTCGGCTTATTATATCCTTTTCAAATGCGGAAAGCGCGGTTTTATTGCCGTGCAAATCCGCAATAAGCGCTATCCGCATTGTTTAATTAGCCATTCAAAGGGACGTAAATGCACTTCGTATTTTTCAAACATGGATTCCGGGTGCCACTGAACGCCTATTATGGGTAAATCTTCTTTATATTCCACCGCTTCTATTATACCGTCCGGTGAATAAGCGCTTACCTTTAGGCTTTCCGCAAGCCTATCTATAGCTTGATGATGGCGGGAGTTTACATAAAACTCCTTCTCTTTAACTATATTATAAAACTTGCTGTCCGCTTCAACTGAAACTTTATGCACATCACCGTCCGCATTATCAAAAAGAGCGTGGTTTATGTCGGTTTTATATAAATCATCAATATCCTGATATAAATCCCCGCCCTCAAAGCAGTTAAGCAGCTGAATACCCCTGCATATGCATAGCGTGGGTTTTCTTGTTTTTTTAACATGTTCAAGCATAGCATACTCCTGCTTATCTCTAAGGAGTACAGGTTCATCAGCCTTGGGATGTGTTTCCTGCCCGAACCTTGACGCCTCAATATCCACCCCGCCGGTGAATATTACGCCGTCTACCAAGTTTATCATTTTAGTCCAAGCATTTTCATCATCAACAAGCGGCAAAATAATAGGCACGCCNCCTGCCTTTATAACCGCTTTTACATAGCCGTTAGGCACGTTAGACCTGCCTTTTTTACTGTCCCANTCCGCACAAATACCAATATATGGCATATATACCTCCGCATAAAAAGTTATCTTCATGCAAAGTATAGCTGAATATNCGGATATTGTCCAGAGGGTATTGGGTGGTGTTTGTAATAGGGGTAAGAGAGAAATGCTATTTTTCTATTATGCGCTCTTTTATTGCTATATAAAACCGCTTGCAAACTACTATTTAATAGTATATAATAAGACCGCAGGAGGGTAGAACTTTGAAGCGAAAATTTATTATGACACAGGTTTTCGACCACTCTTGGGCGGCAATTGGGCTTGATGATAATGACCTTGCTATATTACAGACAACCCTTCTTATAGACCCTAAAGCAGGAGAACTTATACCCGGAACCGGAGGAGCCCGCAAAGTTCGCGTTCCCGCTAAAGATCACGGCAAGCGGGGTGGAGCGCGAGTAATATATGTTGACATAATAGTACTGGAGGAAATTTACCTACTGGCGGCTTACGCCAAGAATGTACAGACAGACATGACAGAAGAGCAAAAGAAGATTATCCGCAACCTTATTAAGGTTCTTAAGGAGTGATACAATGAAAAATGAGGATTTTAACCTATTAACCGAGAGCCTTCAGCAAGCAATAGACTACAAGCAGGGCAACAAAAAGGCTGCCCGTTCTACGGTACTGGCTATTGATGTGCCGGATTATAATGCGGCTGATGTAGTTGCTGTTCGCAAAAAGCTTAGTCTTACACAGCAAGGTCTTGCCAATGTTGTTGGCGTGTCTACCCGCACTGTAGAGGCATGGGAAACCGGAAGAAATAAGCCCAATGGTTCCGCCCGCCATTTGCTATACCTTTTGGGTAAAGATGAGCGTATTTTGTCCTTGCTAAAAGCATAACACATTACTATTATATCGTCCGCTCCTTATAAAAAGGGGCGATATTTTTTTGAGTTTTAACTAATACTGATAACCCCCGCTTTTTACTTACAAGCTCCTTGTACTTAGCCTCAAGCTCTGCTCTCTCTACTTCCTACCCGCTTAAAAAATCATACACCCTTTGGTTAAAATCCTTAGCTTCTTGGTGTGCGGCGTGCCCTAAATCTTCATACATATATATTTTACAGCCCATTTTCTGGGCGATTTCGTGTGAAGCTTGCCCTGTTACTATTTTATCCTTCCCGCCGCCTATTACAAGCACGGGGCATTTTATATCGTTTAATTTATCGTATGCATTGCATGTAAGGCAGGCTTCCGTAAGTATAATAAAACGCTCCATATCCTTAGGTTTCTGCAAAAGGCTAAGCAGTGGCATAAAAAGCTTATAGCGCTTGAGGTATTTTTCGGGGAACATTTTTATAGCCATATCCTCTATAAGCCCCCTTATGTTATTCAGCTTAGCTAGCTTAAGCCAGTTATTTATTACCGCCTCTACTGTTGCGTTGTTTCTGGAAAGTGTAACAACAAGTACAAGCTTGCTTACTAAATCCTGCCTGTTTATGGCTAAATACTGGGCAATCATACCCCCTTGAGATACGCCTATAACATGTGCATTTTTAATTTTTAAGTAATCCATAGCCATAGCAACACCTTTTGCTAAATCCTCTACGGTTATGCCCTGCCACACATGCTCCCTACGTTCAAAAAGATATACCCTGTAATCCCTTGCGAATTTACGGTACATGTATGCTAAAAACCTGCCCATGCCCTTTATGCCTACCGTGCTTAAACCCTGTATAAGCACTAGGGGCTTTGTACCTTTGCCAAAGCTAATATATTGCATACGCACATCTTGTATGTTTAGTTGTCCTTCTTTTACATTGTATAACATGGTTTTCTTCCCTCAACAATATTATGTCAATTTTCCAGACAGCGTCTGGATTATCTTTTTAACTGTTGCACTTTAATATATTTCCCCCATATATAAGCGCAACTAGGCTATGCCTATTTTAACAATTACACAGTCTTTTGACAATTTGCCAAACAGTGTTTGGCAAATTATATGGGGTACATAAAAACATCATACACGAAAACTTTTGTCAAACTTAACCCTCACCCTCCCCACAAAAATGTTTATTTTTTCTGCGCTTTGGTATATTATATATACGATGAGTTTTATCGTACATATGCAAGGAAAGCTATTTCTCAATCGTTATATATATGAACACACAAAGGAGTTGATTTTATGAAAAGATTACTGGCAATTTTACTTACTCTGTCGCTTGCTAGCGCTATGATACCCGCACTTGCGAAGGACAGTCTATCCATTGATGTTGTTAAGGAGTTTGATTTTGCTGCTCCCAATGTAGAGATGGATGTATTTACCATTACTAATACAAACCCCTACGCGGTAGATGTAACAATTACCGTGTTTGACGAGGCGGAAAAAATGAATCTGCAAATCATACACCTAACGCTAAACCCCGGCGATGCGCCTCTGCCTATAAAGGCGCGCGTATATAAGCCGTTAACTAAAAAGGGAGATATTAACCTGTACCGCTACATTATAACCACCCCCGGAGGCTACAAAAACGAGCAGTTTTATGCGCAGGTAAGGACAGGCGTAAACCAATACAACGAGCCTACATACACGCAGTACATAAACTCCCGTTACAGCAACAACACGGCAACGAGCTTCGGTCCGCATTTTAGGGATGTAACGCCGGGGCTTACCAAGCTGTGGTACATGTTTACGCCCCTTAACCTTAGTGTTCAGGGCAGACAGACATACGAACTTGTAGGCAGCAATATGTACGTAATAGGCGAAGTATATGTAGACGTGTACGGCGATACGGTAACCGTTACATACCATAACTACTACGACGGCAAGGGCGGCAACACAAACACCCGCCAGGAATTCCTTGGCATATATAACAGCTATAACGATGTGCAGCTGCCAAACGATGTGCCTGTAAAATCCTATGTAAACCCGCCTACAAAGTTTTATTTCGGCGTGCCGTTTAGCATTCAGTATGATTTAGGCGGCGATACAAATGTAATTATGCTTGTGCGCAATGTGGTTGATTACTGGCGTTTCCCAAGACCCGAAAATACGGAGTTCCGCAGGTTCTGGGAAAACAACGCAGAACGTAAAGCGCTAAGAGAGAGCATGCTTAACTTTATGGACCCCATAAACTACCCGTACTAAGCAAAAAATATAAGCTTAAAAACCACCGTCGTTTATATATAAACGGCGGTTTTTTGCGGTATTTCCAACCATGTTCTCCACAATATTTTACACAAAAATTACATTTTTTTCTCAAAATAGTATATAATAATGGTGTCCATTTTGGACAAGTACATTTTAGGAGTGATACTAATTGTTTGAAGATAAAAATAATGTGGAGACGGTACAGCAGGTTGCTGAAAGGCTCCATGAGGAGGTGTGGGATATCCTCCCCGAGCACGAGAAGGACGCTGTTTACGACCTTGCGCTTGAAGCAGCACAGGAAAAGAATGTACCGCTTGAAAACCCCTTCTCCATGGAAGATTTGCACAACAGGAACATGATAATGCTGCAAGGCTTTGAATGGTACCTAGAATCAAGCGGCAACTACTACGATTGGCTTTCAAAAAACGCAAGGGAATTTGTAAAAATGGGCGTTGGCGGCGTATGGATACCCCCATGCTACAAGGCAACAAGTGTTGATGATGTGGGCTACGGCGCTTACGACCTTTATGACCTTGGCGAGTTCAACCAAAAAGGCACTGTACGCACAAAATACGGCACTAAAAGTCAGCTAAAGCGCGCAATAAGCGTGCTGCACAGGCACAATATACAGGTGTACGCGGATGTGGTATTAAACCATAAAGCCGGTGCGGATAATACCGAAACCTTTAAAGCGGTTAAGATTAACCCTAAAAATAGGCTCATTCAGGAGAGCGAGCCCTACGATATACAAGGCTGGACAAGCTTTACCTTTCCCGGAAGGAAGGGCAAATATTCTGACTTCACTTGGAATTTCGAGCATTTTACCGCGGTTGACAGCGATGTTAAAACAGGTGAAAACGGCATATTCCGCATAATAGGCGAACATAAAAACTTCTCCCCCAATGTAAGCAAGGATTTAGGCAATTACGACTACCTTATGTTTGCCGATGTAGACTGCCGCAACAAGGAAGTTATGGACGAGCTTATTAAATGGGGCGAATGGTTTTTAAAGGAAACCGATGTAGACGG
>JGI24710J26742_10000340_pt1 | contig 43008 bp, 34 predicted proteins | sample BioPla2DNA2_FD_26742 | JGI IMG/M metagenome (IMG submission 26742)
TTTTAGCTGGAAGCTCTGCCAACTTTATTAGATCTTCTCCACATTTCCCGCCATAAACCAGGTAACCATCCAAACAAGAAGATGCTTACCTAACACTGAGAACCGGAAATGGCATTGTTAAGCTACCCTTTTCGCAAATTGTATATGTTGAAGTTATAAATCGCTCAGTAAAATTTATCCTAGCAAATGGTGAGGTACGGGAAGCCTATGGTTACCTTACAGATTACGAAAGATCCCTGCTGTCAGACTCCCCCTATAAGTGTTTGATTTATTCCACTGCGATATCAAGTTTATCATTTACCATCTGCCTAAAATCTTCAATAGCCTGCTCTTTTGTTTTATTACCTGCTGTATACTCAGCTACTTGCTTACGCCAATAGTCGTTAATTATTTCATCATACTCGCTCAAATTTTACATCAGAATCAAATATCTTTACACTTGCTAATATCTTATAGCCTATGACTGGATGGGATTTCAATTTTTCCATCTCCTCTAGTGATAATAGCTCTGGCTTATTTAATAGGCTATCTTTTATCTTTGCTTTCCCGATATCAAGTAAAAGACCAGTACGAACTAAGTTGATTAATTTTTTATTGTCCAAATTAAGCCATCTGCCTATAACAAGTGATAGGAAAGCTACATTAACCGGATGTGAGTACATATATGGGTTTTTATCTTGAAGCCTGTTAAGGAGGGTCAATATGTTTTTATCATCATCTTGGTATTTGCATATCTCAATAGAGCAAATCTCGAGGTGATTGAAATATAGTTTTCTTCCAAATCTAACATCTTCCACGATATCGCGCGATATTTTGATTGCTTGGCTATAAGTATCTTCTAAAGTAAACATATTCTCTCCTTTCCGCATAGTAACGCTTCACTAACTATAAAACGATCCAATTTTTACCCTATAATAATATCAAATGTATTTTAAAAAAATTATCTACCGCACGAATCGTGTATCCTAGGGCACGAATCGTATCAGAAGCCTTTACATGCCTACACTTTGAAGGGACTTTTAGTGATCCGAATAGTGTCTTTTCTTTTTTGTAAATAGAATTGCATGGTGCTCCTACAATATTCCCCAAAGCCTTGCTAGATTTACCTTCACTTACCAGCTTGAGTATATCTATATACTGTGAACTTCCTTCTTGCACAATAAAGTCATTTTCTCGAGTGATTTAATAAAGTAATTTATTCTACCGTCTATTTCACACAGAGGTTTATAGACTTCATTTATATTCGTGTATCTTTTATCAGTATATTTTAATTTAATCACTTTCTTTGTACATTATATGGTATCTCTTAAGTAGGGGTGATTTAGTATACTGACCAGTATGTAAGATAAGAATCAAAAAAACCTTGTAACCGTTAAGCTACAAGGCTTTCTTCTTTTACAGGGGCAGTAGGATTCGAACCCACGACCTGCGGTTTTGGAGACCGTTATTCTACCAGCTGAACTATACCCCTATATTTATGATGCCTATTAATACTACTATTAATTGTTCGAATTGTCAAGATTGTTTTGCTTAATAAGTACAATAAATCTTTAAAATATTTAAAAATCTGTAGTATCCAAGATTATATCGCAAAAGTTCCTGATTTTTAACTCTGTAAAATACTTATTTTCTAACGGAATCCATCTATCTATAAATGGCTGTACGCTCCTATCAGGGTCTCTTAATGTTATTCTTCTTATCTGCTCCCTCTCTTCGACCTCAAGAAATACCAATAGGTCATAGGCATCCCTTAGCTGTGGATGCATACTGTAGGAACCTTCAATTATATTCAATCTTTTTCTTTCTACTTCTATGGCTTCTTTATAGGTCCAATCAGAGCAGGAAAATGCTCTACTTATGGCNGGACGATTCTCTTTAAGAGGATTTAGTACTTCTTCTCTGAACCTTTCATAATGNACATTTCCTCCAGGCTCTGCTAGACGTTCTTCTGTCCTCATCTCCAAGGGAAGATAATAATCATCCATATGAAATACATTGCATTCATATTTCCTTGCTATTATATTAGCCAAGGTGCTTTTACCACTACCACACATTCCATCTATTGCCACAATAACTAGCCCATCATCCTGCTTAAGCAGATCATCTATTCTATTAAATACCTCTATATAGGAATCCTCAATGCTTCTCTTGTCCATAATATATCTCCACTCTACTTAGCCTTATTCATATACGAATAAGGCCAGTAGCCTATCTATTTTCCTTTATGTATTGTAATACCTCGCCTATATTCTTAACTCCTACAAGCTTTATACCTTCTGGTGTCTTTAATTTGCCTTTGTTGGCCTGTGGAAGTATACATGTCTCAAATCCCATCTTGGCCGCCTCTACAACCCTTTGATCTGCCATATTAACAGCTCTAATTTCGCCGGTGAGACCCACCTCACCAAACATAATAGTTTTGCTGCCTATAGTAATATTTCTAAAGCTTGAAAGTATAGCCGTTACAATTGCTAGGTCTAGGGCAGGCTCGGTTACTCTCATTCCACCTGCTACATTTACATAGGCATCACAGTCACCAAGCTGTATACCAAGGCGTTTCTCCAGGACCGCCATAAGCAGGTTGACTCTATTATAGTCCGTTCCTGCTGCGGTTCTTCTAGGCATATTAAAGTTTGTATGGCTTATTAAGGCCTGTACCTCAACGAGAATAGGTCTAGTGCCTTCTATAGAAGCAGATACCACAGATCCCGGTTCTCCTTCAGGTCTACCATTTAACATATACTCAGAGGGGTTTTTAACTTCTACTAATCCTGAGCCTTGCATCTCAAATACTCCAATTTCATTAGTAGAACCAAATCGGTTTTTTACTGCTCTCAGTACCCGATAGGATGCATAATTATCTCCTTCAAAATATAGGACTGTATCCACCATATGCTCCAATACTCTGGGACCTGCCACCATTCCTTCCTTTGTCACATGTCCAATGATAAATATGGTGATACCGGTACTCTTGGCCATACGCATTAAGGCTCCCGTTGCCTCCCTGACTTGTCCTACACTTCCAGGCGCAGAGGATATATCCTCCTTGTACATAGTCTGGATGGAGTCGATAACCACTATCTCAGGCTTATGTTTATTTACAACATCCTCTATTAAGTCCAGATTGGTTTCACAAAGGAGCAGAAGCTCGCCGCTAAAAGCGCCGAGCCTATCCGCTCTCATCTTAATCTGGCCTTTGGATTCTTCTCCAGTTATATATAAAACCTTTATTGCTTTATTAACAATTTCTCTACAGGTTTGTAGAAGTAGTGTAGACTTTCCAATCCCCGGATCTCCACCAACTAGTACAAGACTGCCTGGCACTATACCACCACCGAGAACCCGATCCAGCTCACTTATACCGGAGCTAATCCTACTTTCGGTTTCTGATTTTACACTTGACAGTAGTTCAGGCTCCTTAAGCTCTCTCTTGCCAAGACCGGAACTAGACCTTTTGACTATAGGCTCCTCTACGAAGACATCCCAGGATTTACAACCCGGACACTGTCCAAGCCACTTAGAGGATTCATATCCACACTCTTTACAGAAGAACACAGTCTTTGCCTTAGCCATATTAGAGCTTTACCACCTTTATATAATCATTCTTTTCCTCGTCAAGTTCTACACTAAATATAAGCTTGCCACCTAGATTGGTTTTCATTTCACCTAATAAGCTGTCATTCTTATAGATTTCATATTCCTTTTCTGCTTCCAGCTCAAGGGTTATCTGGGCTGTATCCTCGCCTGTTACTTCAAAGCATAGTTCATTTTCCCTTTGATCCATATGAAATACTGCTGTTCCCGGTACAGATTCATAAACAAACATCCCATTTCTTTCAAGCTTTGTAATCTTCTTATAAGTCTTAACCTTATATATATCTCCCTCATGTTCAAAATCAGATAACTTTGATTTTGCCTCTAGCTTATAATTACCAAAACTTATTGTACCATCATTTTCCTTGCGTATTAACTCTTNAATAACAGCCATCACATAGTCCTCCTAATTATCTTCATTTTTAGTTACCTATAACGGAGGACATATCCTCCCTCTAGTATTTGTATGGATTAAATGGATTTTAAGACTATTTCATTATCTACATAATCAATATTTACTGTATCGCCTTCTTTGATATCACCTGCCAGAATACCTTCTGCAAGCTTATCCTCAACATTGGTCTGAATTGCCCTACGAAGAGGTCTTGCTCCAAATTTTTCATCATATCCTTCTTCAGCCAGATACTCCAGTAGTGCCTTTGTGGATTCTATACTTATATTCATCTGTGCTTTACTTCTCTTTGCAATATTNTTAACCATTATTTCTACGATTTCTTTAATATTATCTCTGGTGAGTGAATGGAATACGATTATTTCATCAATACGGTTAATAAACTCTGGTCTAAATATCTTTTTAACCTCATCCATTACCCCTTCTTTCATTCTCTTATAGTCCTCTCCCTCATCTACAACTGAGGTAAAGCCAAGACGTTTTGGTGAAACAATGTTCTGGGCTCCTGCATTGGAGGTCATGATAATGATAGTATTCTTGAAACTCACTCTTCTTCCTTGAGCATCAGTTATATGCCCATCATCCAAAACCTGTAACAGAATATTAAATACATCAGGATGTGCTTTTTCAACCTCGTCAAATAATATTACGGAATAAGGGTTCTGTCTAACTTTCTCACTTAACTGACCTCCCTCATCATAGCCAACATAACCTGGAGGAGAACCTATTAGCTTACTAACACTATGCTTCTCCATATACTCTGACATATCTACCCGTATAATAGAGTTCTCAGTTCCAAACATGGCCTCTGCCAATGCCTTTGAAAGTTCTGTCTTACCTACTCCTGTTGGGCCAAGGAAAAGGAAGGAACCAATTGGGCGATTCGGATCCTTAAGTCCTACTCTCCCTCTTCTTATTGCCTTTGATACTGCCGTAACTGCTTCCTCCTGGCCGATAACCCTTTCATGAAGTATTTGCTCAAGATTTTGAAGTCTTTGAGATTCTTCCTCCTCAAGCTTTCTCACAGGAATCTTGGTCCAGCTAGATACTATATCGGCTATTTCTGCCTCGCTGACAACAAGCTGATCTTCAGTTCTTTGTTTTTCCTCAACAACCTTTTGTTTTTCTAGCTCCTCCTGTAGGGCCTCTTGTTGTTTCTTAATTTCGCCAGCCTTCTCATAGGCCTCTTCTTTTATTGCCTTTTCCTTTTGCTCTTCCAGCCTTGCGATTTCCTTCTCCAGATCTTTAATAACCGGAGATGATGTATAAGTACTTAATCTTACCTTAGATGCAGCTTCATCCATAAGATCAATAGCCTTATCAGGTAGGTAACGGTCATTGATATAGCGGCTTGATAGTTTAACCGCAGCCGAAAGGGCAGAATCTGTTATTCTAACCTTATGATGCGCCTCATATTTATCACGTAATCCATGCATAATCTGGATTGCTTCCTCCTCAGAGGGTTCCTCCACAACCACAGGCTGGAATCTTCTTTCCAAGGCAGCATCCTTCTCAATATACTTACGATACTCTTCTCTTGTGGTTGCACCAATTATTTGCAGCTCTCCTCTGGCAAGAGATGGCTTTAAGATATTGGAGGCATCAATTGCTCCCTCTGCCCCACCAGCACCTATTATGGTATGAAGCTCATCAATAAATAGAAGGACACTTCCATCACCAATTACTTCATTTATTACCTTCTTAATTCTCTCTTCAAACTCACCACGATATTTGGACCCAGCAACCATTCCTGACAAATCCAAGGTGACTACCCTTTTGTCCTTTATGGTGTCAGGGATATTTCCCTCAATTATTTTAAGAGCAAGCCCTTCTGCTATAGCGGTCTTACCAACACCGGGTTCACCTACTAAGCAAGGATTATTCTTTGTTCTTCTACTTAAAATCTGTACTACTCTTTGTATCTCATCCTCTCTGCCAATAACAGGATCCAATTTACCTTCCCTTGCATACTCAGTTAAATCTCTACTATACTGATCAAGTGTGGGAGTGCTTGATTTGGTCTTTCCTTTATTTTTATTTGAAGCATATTCACTCTTTGCAACACCCATATCTACTCCAGCTGCAGCCAGAAGATCAATATATACCTTCTGTATATTAACTCCTAGAGTATTTAAAAGACGTACTGCAATACAATCAGTTTCTTTAATTAAGGCAATTAAAATATGTTCTGTTCCTGCCTGCTGCGCCTTAAGCTTAGCAGCTTCCTTTTGACTCTGATCTAATATGCGTTTGGACCTTGGTGTAAAGTTTCCTCCTTCAAGCATTTCTACGCCACCGCTTGGTGCTATTAATTGGTTAACCAACTCCATAACCTTCTCCACTGTCACACCATTTTCTTTNAGCACTCTGGAGGCAACTCCATCTACTTGCATTAATCCCATTAGAAGATGTTCTGTACCAATATAATTATGATTAAGACGAAATGCCACTTCTCTGGCAAAATTTATAGCTTGCTTTGCATTGTCTGTAAATCTTTCATTCATCTTTATGTCCTCCAATCTTAGTATTCTAAACTTCTGCCTATTCCCGTATATTATATGAGTTTAGGTAGTTCTTTACTAATGTATTCAGCTCTGGATCTATCCCGTGTGGTACTGCCTACATTTTTACCTAGTGTCCATTGAAGACTTCCTGGTTGTACTCCCATCATCATCTTATGAACATTAAATTCTCTGTCAAACTTTATAAGTCCACAATCTGCTCCAAACTTTATCTGTGAAAGAAGAGTCATAGCATCATCAGGAGTAATCTGTCTCGCATATTTTAAGATACCATATGCGCGATATACCTGATCCTCTATCTCATCCGCATTTAGAGATAGCATATATTCCCTTCTTTTTCTTTCCTGTTTCATAACCTGATCAACTATACGATTAAGATTTTGAATTATTTCTACTTCAGAGTTACCTAAGGTCTTTTGATTGGATATCTGATATATGCTTCCAAGGCTCTTTGTTCCTTCTCCATAAATACCACGGATAGTAACTCCATACCTTCCAACCTCCTCGATCAATTTCTGGATCATTCTTGCTGCACTTAGTGCAGGTAGAAAGACCATACAGGAGGCTCGCATACCTGTACCTACATTGGTCGGACAGGATGTCATATATCCATATTTCTCATCATATGCAAAGTTCAATTGCTTGTATGCTAAATCATCAATACGATCTGCAACCTCATAGGCCTTCTCAAGGTTCATTCCACCAACGATGGCCTGTATCCTCACATGATCCTCTTCGTTAATCATTATACTTACTGTCTCATCCTCTGATAATATGAGACCTGTCGTCTGTTCCTTATCTACTAAGAGCGGGCTTACAATATGCCTCTCTACCATAGCCACCTTATCAATATCACTGAGGGATTTTATATTACATGAATAATATTTTCTATTGTCCTGTTCAGCCAAAGATGATGTTATGCCCTTTACCTCATCAACTAATTTTACCGCATCTGCTTCTTTAAGTAGCGGTGAAAACATATAGTCTTGTAGATTTCTGGCTAGCCTTACACGGCTAGAAATAACCACATCGCCGTCAGGTACAATCTGTTCATACCATTTAAGCATTGTTGGTTTCCTCCTTTTTTAGTTGCCGTATCAAATCTCTAAGTCTAGCTGCTTCCTCATACTCTTCCTGTTCTATTGCTTTCTGAAGGTCAAATGTTAGCTTCTCTTCCTCTGATAAGCCCTTTAATATGCTGTCAGTCTGCGACATAAATCCCTTAGGCCTTTTACCGGTATGGACTTCAGATCCCTGTATACCTCTTAGGGTCTTTCCTAAGACATTATTAAAACTCTTATAGCAACTTGAGCAGCCAAATCGCCCCCTCTGTAGAAATTCATCGTAGCTAGTTCCACATTTCTTGCATACAAGTTCTGTCTTATGCTCTCCTGCTTTATTGCCTGTATTATTATGATATGCACCTAATAAAGTAGATAATAAGCTATTCAGTGTAATATCCGAGTTTAACAAGGGTTTTTCCATTTGAAAAGATGTGTAATCTGTAGCACAATCCTCACAAAGGTGCTGCTCTGTCTTAGCACCATTTATTATTTCTGTGTATAATACTTTTGCGTCTCTCATTTTACACCTGTCACATAACATAGGAGTTACCCCCTTTCAAATTCATTAAATATCTCTTTTACAACTTCATATACATCCTGACAGCTAACATTTTTACACATGGCCTTTGCAAGTATAACCCTTAGTTCTTCCCTCAAATCCTCTATGGCTTGTATCTTGTCTATGTCTATAGCAATTACCGCACCTTTTCTGCGATCAAGCTTAACATATCCTTCTTGCTTCAATATAGTATATGCTTTATTAACTGTATGCATATTAATTCCTATATACTCTGCCAGTTCTCTAACCGATGGAAGGTTATCGCCCTCCCGGATTTTTGAGGTGGCAATGCCATATATGATCTGATTTCGCAGTTGCATATAGATCGCTTCATCACTATTAAAATCAATCTTAACATACATATTATAACCTCCAACTGACGCCTAAGCGGCAAATAAATCTTTATGCATTAAATAGGCTTGTTACATAGATACACTAAAAGGCAGCTATACCTGTTATACACATTGTATAACAGGTAGCTTAACTTGTCAATAAGAATTAAAGGTCATCACCATATCCCCTTAGCTTCATAAACAAGCGAATGGATATAATAACAAAGACTATACATAGAGCGCTTAGGAGTGCAATTATTATGGCTGTAATACTAAGATTTGTACGGTACTTTTCTGAATTCATTTGCTCTTCATTGCTTCTATCTTCCGAATCATAGGTTGGAATAAGCTTATTAACGTAACGTTGCATGGTTTTTTCTACTTTATCATAGCTATAAAAGCCCGCTTGGCCCAGCTCATTTTCTGCATATATAAGTAAGAAGTCATCATCAATCTGATCTGGTGAATACACTGGTACAGATATGCCTGATATAATTATTTTACTCTTAGCGTATCCACTTGGTATTTCTACATTGGCAGGGGCTTCTATAATTTTATATTTACCACTATAAATAGCATAGGTTTCATCCTGTATACGAACAAGCTCAAAACTCCCATGCTTATTATCTGGAGTAATAGGAGATGTATCCACACCCTCTTCAGGAGCACTCTCCTTCAATACATCGATAGTATATTCTATGTTGTTTCCTGCCTCAGCAATCACAGTAACAACAACTTTATTGTCTCCTTCTTGAAGAGAATCATTTCCGGNTATTTGGATCGTTGATTTGTCGTCCTCTGGAATCGCCACTACAACAAGTCTATCTACATCATGTCCTACACTTGCACTATATTCTGACTGCTTCTTATCAAAGTCCGGGCTTAGTTGAGCCGGACTTATTTTAAGTGAACTAAGATAGGCATTCTCTGAAGCAGTTTGAGCTGGATTAACCTCTAGCTCAAAGGAATCAGAAAATACTGACATTGGCATTTTAAACTCATCATCATATACCATAATAGGTCCACTGAACTCTATTACTGATTTACCTACCTTTAAGGTCTGAAACTCAAGTGCGTACTTTCTATTTTCTGTAGCTTCTGATATATTTATGTCTGCTATCTTCAAAAATCCACTAGTTCCTTTTATGAAAGAAACATTTTCTTTATATTCTAGAACATCCTCATCATAGGTCAAATGAGCCTCAACATCTCCAAACATAGAGTCTGAGCTAATATTTATATATACATATACCGTATCACCAATAACAACTTGGCTACTATCGGCCGTTATTTCAATGTTTGCACTGGATGCACTTATATTCTTGATATTTATAAAGCCTCCTATTAAAAAAAGTAGGCAAAATATTAGAGCTTGATATATTCTTCTTTTCATTACCTTTCCCCCTTTTGCTTAATAATAACATATTGTTTGTAAGAAACAATATATTTTTTCCTTAAATAAATTAAATTCCGGCCTGTAAGCTTATCCTCTCTTACCGGCCGGAATTGTTGAANTAATCCGATGTCTCCAGCCTACATAATCTACACATTCTAGGCTGTGATATTACTCCCTGACAATATTAATAATATAGTTGGCTATATCACCATTCTCAGCGATTACCGGTATAACTATCTCATTATTTCCTACATTTAGAGGAATATAACCTCCACCCAATATGTTGGCTTTCTTACTTACAGTAGTAGCCTTAATTTGTACAGCCTCGATTTCATTTCCTACTATCAGATAATAATAGTATTCTGTCTGATTAAATGTAGGTGTAATTGTAAGTTCATTATCATTTAGATCAAAGACCTTAAGACTCTTTAGACGATTATTAGGATTAAATTGCGTCGTAGGTCTTGGGGCAGGCTTTGCTGGCATATTCAAATATACAGGGATGGAAAATACTATAGGAGAATCCATCATATTTCCATATGCAGCTGCAATCTTTTTAGCCTCAGCCCATGGTGCTTCTACATTAGTCATATATTGGTGGAAATATGTAGATACCGGTGTTACATTAAATTTTTGCAGATAGACAGTATCCTGTCCTCTATTTATATATGTGCTTCCAAGGAAATACGAACCTCCCACTATGGACTTATATGGATTTGTCCAAGGGATTAGGTATGTTTCATTAGTTGCGGGATTTTTAGTTCCATTCTTAGCATAGTTCAAGCCATTGGCTATTGCTCCCCCACCGGGGCTGTCATTGGCTCCAATATTATAGAAATTATAGTATCCCTCATAACCTTTGTAGGTACCTGATACACTGTTACTTAGGGTTGCAGGACCTGTTACTACCTCCTGCTTAACTCTAGATGCTAGATGATAGGGACTTACTCCTGAATACTCCGCTGCCTTCATAAAGGTTTCAGCATAAGTAATAGTCTGTGTGTTACCCATATCATCAGTAAATGTATAGGAAGCATTATATAAAGCGGTCCCCTTTAATACATTTTCTACACCAGCCCTGGTCTGATATCGGCTTTGATATCTTAATAGCTCAAATTGGAATATAGTATCCTCATCAAGGAAATTTCTTGGATCCATATAATATTCAACTGTCGCTCTGGAAGCTGTAACCCAATAAGATCCATCATATACTACAAATTTGTCGGTTTTCCAATCATAAGCCCCCTTATCAAAGGATAGCCATTCTACGCTCTTTGAATTTGGAATAGTGTTTTTTCCAGGGATACTTTCCGCATCAATTACGGTATTCCAATCTAGTCCCGTATGATAAGCCTCAAATACCCAATTTGGATGAATTGCATGCAGTCTTCTTAAAGCATCCTTATATGTTTCTGGAAAGCCCTCCATAGATAACTTAGTCTCAAAGTCCACATCATCTGATGGATATTGACTCGGAGGTGGAGTTGGGGTTGGAGTAACTTTAGGTGGCTCTGGTGTTTGGCCCGGCGAATTAGGCATGGTAGCCCCTTCGGGTAACTCTGAGCCTACATAGACATATTCTGCTCTAACGTGTCCACTTATTTGATTATTATAAGTTATATAATACCAGACCACATCATCTAATTTAGCTGCTTCAATAATCTTGACCTTGTCACCACTAACCAGCATCACAGGTTGCCCATATCCATCATATACAAAATCTGACGAAGCTAATATATTCGAATATACATTTAAGTATACTGTATTGCAGACATAGCCCTCCAATGGTCCGTTAATAAATGAAAAAACAGGATTATCTGAAATCACTAGAATCTGTCCAGGTTCAGGTTTAGTAGACGGACTCGGAATCGGGGTTGGGCTTGGTATCTGGGTTGGTATAGGTGTTGGGCTTATTGTCGGTGTTGGCTCACTAGTTGGTATAGGTGTAGGCTTAGGTGTTGGAGCCTTTGTTGGTTCCGGCTTTGGCGTCGGTGTCGGTTCAGGTTTTGGCGTTGGCGACGGCTTTGGTGTTGGTGTCGGTTTTGGGGTAGGAGTTGGAGTAGGCGCTGCACTATTCTCCGTATTCACCTCTCTAAAACCAACCTGATAGGCCGGTGCATATCCTTTATATGATTTCCCATCGATTTTGAAGGATAGCTTGTACCATTTTATACCCGATGATACTACTTCATCTATTATACTAACAGCCTTGTTTTTCTTTAAGGAAACAATATTATCAGAATCATTCTTGAGATAAACAGACCTTTCACCTGCTGCCTTTCGTATGTTTACCTTAGAGGCTGTAATCTTTGCTTTAATACTTTTATTAAGATTCAGCTTTATATATAAACTGGACACATATCCTGTGGTTGCTAGACTACCGCTGGGCATGCTTATTTGATACCATTTTGTCTCACCATCCAAGGCTTCTCCAATAACAGTTACTTTATTACCTAGCCGTACAGATCCTACAACTGTATTATTGGTCCCAGCCTTACTTCTTACATTTAGAGAATTAGCAGTTACAGTTGCTTCATGCTTATATCCAGCTGATGTAGCCTTTCCTCCAGTCTCCGGTTTAGGAGTGGGAGTTGGTTTTGGTGTGGGTGTTGGTGTGGGTGTTGGCGTGGGAGTAGGTGTTGGTGTTGGTTTTGACTTTACATTTATGTAATCACCATGCACATATCCCTTAACTGTATTACCATTAAACTGCATGGATATGTAATACCAGTCTCCTTCTTTCTCCAACAATGTTACAGTTTCATCCTTACGTAGATATACAAAAGTACCATCTGATAGCTGCGCTCTTTGTGCAGATGTAGATGGTTCTGTTCTTACATTAAGAGTACCGGCTGTAACTGTTCCCTGACCGGATGCTGATACCTTTGAATTATTAAATTGATTAGGCAAAATAAACCCTATGCATAAGATTATTATTATCCATCTATGGTAAAACCTTCTTCTCATCAAGCGCTCCTTCCGTATATAAACCACTGTCACTTATCTGTCGATATTACGGAATTATATTAAAAAAGAACTATGGCAGATCTGTGGCATTTACTGCATTTCGTGTCATAAGATGCTATAAAAGGTTTTATCTTGAAATAATAGAATTAAAAACCCTAGGTTGATATCCATTAGGATACGAACCTAGGTTTTTGGCCTTAATCTATTCTATTGCTTTTCCAATGTCAGTTCTCATATATTTATTCTTGAAATGAATCGTTTCTGTGGCCTTATAAGCTTTGGCTCTGGCCTCTTTTAGATCCTTTCCCAAGGCTGTAACTCCTAGGACCCTTCCTCCATTGGTAAGAATATGACCAGCTTCCTTTCTTGTGGCAGCATGAAAAATATGATAATCATCTTTATTAGCCCAGGCATCTAATCCCTGTATTTCAAAGCCCTTATCGTACTTTTCAGGATATCCATCAGAGGCCAAGACAACACATACTGCGGCCTTTTGCTCGAAGGATAATTCAACTTCATTTAATCTCCCGTCTATACATGCTTCAAACACATCAATCAAATCATTTTTAAGCCTTGGAAGTACTACTTGAGCTTCAGGGTCTCCGAATCTAGCATTGTATTCCAGTACCTTGGGGCCATCCTTTGTCAGCATAAGTCCAACGAATAATATCCCGACAAAATCTCTTCCCTCCGCCTTCATAGCATCCATTGTTGGTTGATAGATAAATCGTCTACAATATTCATCCACTTCTTCAGTATAAAATGGGCTTGGAGAAAATGTACCCATCCCACCGGTATTAAGTCCTTGATCATTATCTAGGGCTCTTTTATGATCCTGAGCACTGGTCATAGGTAAAATATGACTTCCATCACAAAAGGCTAGAACAGATACTTCTGGTCCAGATATGAATTCTTCTACAATCAGCCTATTTCCTGCTAATCCAAACTGCTTGTCTATCATTATGGCCTTAACAGCCTCTACTGCTTCCTTATAATCCATGCAAATAAGGACACCCTTACCAAGGGCTAACCCATCTGCTTTAATGACTAGTGGATATTTGCTTGTCTCTAGATACTCAATAGCCTTATCAGGCTCATTAAAAGCCTCGTAGGCGGCTGTAGGAATATTATATTTCTTCATAAGGTTTTTAGAAAATACCTTTGAACTTTCGATTATGGCTGCATTCATCCTTGGTCCAAATATACGAAGGCCTTTCTGCTCAAAAACATCTACTATTCCAGCAGCTAGCGGATCGTCGGGACCTACTATAGTTAAGTCTATATTCATAGACAAGGCAAAATCTGAAAGCTTCTCATGGTCGGTTACAGGAATATCAATACACTCTGCACACTCCTCTATACCGGCATTTCCNGGAGCACAATAGATCTTACTTACTTTATTGCTCCTAGATATCTTCCATGCTATGGCATGCTCTCTGCCTCCTCCACCTACTACCAATATTTTCATTCCACAACCTCCGATATATACTTAATTTATGTCAACAACCTATTTAGCCTCTATGTAATCTACCTACATTTTAGAGTCAAATATGCTTTTGACCATTATTTTTCTATAATAACTATATTGTTCTTCACACGGACACGATTTTCTGAAATAAGCCTTACTGCTTGAGGAAGTATTACCCACTCAGCTTCCTCCATAACTCTTTTTTGGAGGATCTCAGGAGTATCCTCACTCCGGACCTCTACTGCCTTCTGTAGAATAATAGGACCAGTATCAGTACCTTCATCAACAAAATGTACAGTCGCTCCGGTCAATTTAACCCCACGGGCAAGGGCTGCTTCATGGACCTTAAGTCCATAAAACCCCATTCCACAGAATGAAGGTATTAAGGAGGGATGTACATTTATAATTCTATTACTATAATGTCTTACAATACTTAAGGGCAATATCAATAAAAAGCCTGCGAGGACAATCAGGTCAATCTGATGGTCGTTAAGCAGGCTCAAGAAAGCCTCCTCATACTGTTCAGAAGTATGGTAGTTTTTCTTATTTATCACAGTATTAGCAATATTGTGCGCATTTGCTCTTTCTAGTGCATATGCATTTTTATTGCTACTAATAACAAGCTCAATAGATACATTAGGTAGCATGCCCTTGTCAATCTCATCAATCAAGGCCTGAAGGTTAGTTCCTCCTCCAGATACCAGAACTGCTAGCCTTAGCATAAGGTTATCCCCCTTGCACCTGCTTGGATTTCACCAAGAATAAATGCCTTTTCTCCTGACCTCTTAATGATTTCAACTGCTTGGTCAGCTTGCTCAGGCGCTACTACTATGGCCATACCAATGCCCATATTAAATGTATTGTACATAACCTGATCAGCAATATTTCCATCTTTTTTAAGCATATTAAAGAGAGCTGGTATCTCATAGCTGTCAGTACGTATCATTCCATGCATACCTTCAGGTAGCATCCTTGGAATATTCTCATAAAACCCGCCTCCTGTTATATGGCTACAGGCTTTTATATCTATATTGTCGTCTTTTAACCCTTGTAAGGCTTTTACATATATTTTGGTAGGAGTAAGAAGGGCCTCCCCAAGACTCATCCCAAGAGCTTCATAATAAGTATCTAATACAGATCTTTGCATTCTAAAAACCTGACGAACTAAGGAGTAACCATTACTGTGTATACCTGAGGATCCTATACCGATTATAACATCCTTCTCCTTTACATTCTTACCTGTAATAAGCTTAGCCTGGTCTGCAATTCCTACTGCAAAACCTGCTAAATCATATTCATCCTCTGGGTAAAAACCAGGCATTTCTGCTGTCTCGCCTCCTATCAAGGCCGCACCAGCTTCTACACAACCCTCAGCAACACCCTTTACTATAGAGGCAATCCTATTGGGATCATTTTTTCCACAGGCGATATAATCAAGAAAGAATAGGGGCTCAGCTCCAGAGCAGGCTATGTCATTTACACACATGGCTACGCAATCAATACCTATAGTATCATGAATATCCAATAAAAAAGCAATCTTTAGCTTAGTGCCTACACCGTCTGTTCCTGAAACAAGGGTGGGATTCTCCATATTCATAAATCTCTTCAATGAGAATGCACCAGAAAATCCGCCTATATCAGATAAAACCTCCTTACGCATGGTTTTCTGAATGTGCTCCTTCATAAGATCCACTGCTCTATAACCTGCCTCAATGTCTACTCCTGCCTGTTTATAATCCATCCCAAACCTCCTAAAAAATATATAAGTTTAATTAACATATAACGGAGGTTTTACCTCCCACCAACTCAGCTTTACTATCTGCCAACATTCTAACATAGATGTGCTAATGTTTCAGCAGAAAAATTCTTATCACTATTATAAGCCCATCTTATAAATGACCTCTTATTTATAAGCAAATTATAAGATTAACAATTTATATCTTTAAACTGCCTTATACCTCTGGTCGATAGTCTTTTGTATAATATTAAATTTATAACCCATATTAGGACTAAGAATAGTAGGATTGATTTTTTCATATCTCCTGTAACCATAATTAATAAATATTGAATTGCAACCATTCCTATACTGGTAAAAATAGATATCATTGATGAAGTACTCTGCTTGACAATCACCGTTTCATTTGTCCATATTAGACTTGGAAAGCTTAAGTTTATAACCAAACCATATATAGATACAAATACAGAGAAGGAAGCAGCCAGCAATAGGATTAATAGGCTGTCTATAAAGGGCAGCTCCATAGTGAAGCAAATAAGTAGCGTGGCAAAAAGCACCGGAGCAAGAATGGTGAAATTGACTAAGATTTTTGATTTAAAAATCATTAGCTCTGATACAGGTAAGCTCTTTGCAATCCAAAAATGCTTACCCTCAATTGATATAGAAGCCATAGTTGTACTGGATGTAGCTATACAAAATACAACAAATATTGGGATAAGATCCTTTACAGCTCCCGTAATATTCATTTCTCCTGTCATAGTATTAATATCTATAAATGGTAGAGCTATAGCCCCCAATACCATGATAACCACGCCAAAACCAGTATTCATAACATATACTACGGAGGCAAAATACCTTTTTAATTCCTTCTTATATAATGCTTTTAGCGGTGAAGAACTCTTAGAACTCTTTAGTCTTGTTTGACCTTTTCTCCTATATCTACCCGTCATAAGCACTGAGTTTATCCTTTTGAACACCTTACCAATAAGCAGTGAAAATGCACTAAAGGCCAGCAAGNATGCCAACATGAATATAATCAATGATACAATATCTCCTTCAATAACAGCCTTAGAATAATACTGTGACATGGGATAGATATTGCTTACTTGATTATTAATCTCTTGACTAATCTCCACTAAGGCTTCATTAGAATCACCTAATAAATAGGGGAAAACCATCATTCCAATTAGTAAAAGGAAGACAAAAACAATATATACAATATTACTATATCTAAAGCGCATGGTTAGATATGTAAGAATAGTACCAATAATTGCAGCTATAATTATTGGAATTAGGGGAATAAAAAACAAGGTCAATATGCTAAATACATAAAATTGTATTCCCGGTTGAGCCAAAATTCCATAGGCCAACATCATAGGTATCATAATAATCAGAACAAATACTATATTAATTGAATATAAAAGTATAAGTCGACTTGCTACTATTTGGCTATTGCTTACAGGCAAAGACATTACCATATCATAATCCTTAAAACCAAATAGGGTTCCCTTTATCTTATAGACTGTCGTAAATAACAATATTACACTTGTTAAAGACATAAATAGAGTGGGTAGCAAATCTATACTGTTAAATACCCTTAACCCCATCCCGGCAATATAAGCATAAAAGAATGACAAGCCACTCAATAATATAGCCAAAGCAGCAAATCCCAGATATAAGCTATTAGATTTTCTTTTTTTCTGTTGGCCTAATGCAAACATACTCCCCAGTATGGCCCAAAGTTGAACACCAACTAAACGGATGACTTTCTTCATAATTAACTCATTCCTTCCATAGATGACCAAAATAATATGGCTATTTATCTGTCTCTATCAGCTCCATAAATACATCCTCAAGACTAGAATCTCCCTTAACCTCCTGAGTAGGTCCATAGGCTACAAGTCTTCCATCCTTAATTATGCCAATCTTATTACAAAGCTTTTCAGCCACAAGCAGCACATGAGTGGAGAAGAATATAGCACTTCCACTATTACAAAGTTCAACCATAATGTTCCTAAGAGTAAGGGTGGCCTTGGGATCCAATCCTACAAAAGGTTCATCTAGCACCAGCAATTTGGGCTTATGTATTAATGCTGATATAATGGCGAGCTTCTGCTTCATACCATGGGAATAAGATGAAATAGAATCTCCTAGATTTGCTGTCAACTCCAATGCTTCAGCATATTTTACTATAGATTTCTCCCTTTCATCTTTGTCAACTTCATAAATATCTGCGATAAAGTTCAAATAACCAATACCTGTTAGATGATCATAGAGGTCTGGATTATCAGGTATATATGCCGTAATTCTCTTACATGATACAGGGTCCTTCTTGATTGAAACACCGTCAATTAATATATCTCCCTCTTCAAAATCTAAGACACCTACGATAGCTCTGATTGTTGTTGTCTTACCTGCACCATTATGACCTATAAAACCAAATATATCTCCACTATTTATATCAAGATTCAAGCTGTCTACAGCTTTCTTCCCACCTTTATAGCTCTTAGAAAAATTTCTTATACTTAGCATGGTAGCCTCCTTTATTTCACAGTATATTTACTCCATCTATCTTTCATCAAATGCTTCGTTCAATAACAAAGTGCCCTCCAATACAAATCTTGAATCCCTTATGATAGGAATAGTAGACCCATCATGCATTACTGCTGATATCTCCTTAATCTCATCATAGGGCAGGGTAATGTCAGTATGACAATTAAAATAGGCCTTTTTAGGGTCCGTTTCCCTAATTAGAGTTATTTCGTTATCTCTTGCTATGATTTCCTTTCCATCAGGATTATAAACCTTCAAATCCTCTCTCATGGAATAACAGGTGTCACCAATTGCAAAATGAGGACCAGTCTTTTCTGCTATAAGAATAGGGAGCTTAGGCGCTATATCAAATTTCTTTCCCATCATATAAGCGGTTGTATTAGTCCCTATAGCAAACTCTCCAAGGGGCAGGGTTTCATGATTATAGAGTAGGTTCTCCTTTATAAAGTTTTTGTTGCTTTTATCATCTTCATAGTTTTTGCAGTTGTAATCAATTATACGCCCATCTTCAAATACTAGCTCCAGATCATGATATGCCAGATCATTTAAATATACTAGGGGAACATGAAGAACTCCGCGGGTTCCGGTAAGCATCGGTGATGTAAACACCTCGCCTACAGGAATGTTAACATCAGCCACACAATTCTCAAAATTAGTCTCCTTATCAGGGTCCTTTAATGGTTGGAGTTTTACCATCATATCAGTACGGTTCATACCTTTACCAAGAATTTTGACATACTCTCCCTTATCAAGCACATCTATAATACACTGTTGTATCCTTTCATAAACTTCACTATCCAGAGTATTGACCCTGACTGTAGCATCAAATATAGCTTCAAAATCAGGACCTATCTCCGATATCGGATAGGATATAATAGTAAAAGAGCTTTCAGGAGTATTAAAATATTCCTTACTTATCATCCTTACATCACTATAATAATCAGTCATCAGCTTCTGTTGCCTTTTGTTTAGACTAATTGCCTCTGGCTTATCCTTTGGCGAGAATAATTCTTCTCCAAAGACCTCCATAACAGCTGGTCCGGCATAGTTTTGTGTAATATGTTTAATCGGCTTTAGATAGGCATGTAGGACTTCTAGTCTCCTATTATTTAAGGCCTTATTAAGAAATATACCTATATCAAAACGATGGTCATAATCATATTGCTTATTGGGTGATGAACCATGGTAGCCTATCTTAAGATGCTGTCTCTTGTTAATTGCTATATAAGCTGCCCTATATATGATTGCTTCTAATCCCATATCTTTGAAATTAGATATGGCCTGTCTAACAACTCGTTCAAAACCAATCTGATACCTTATGTTCACACTTGTTTTTTTGCTAAGGTCTAAGCCATTAGCTACAAATCCCCGTTCAAATCCTGATGTAAATGTAGCTGCCATATCATTAATTTGCTCATCTGATAGACCATTAATATACTCCGCAGTCTTCAATTCATTGTCAGAAATATAGTCTCCATATCTATATAGATAGGCAAGGTCAGTAAGATCAGATTCCATAATTATATCTTTTGCAAATGAATATCCTGGATCTGCAGTCTCATAGGTCCTTTGATTTGTAAGAATATCACAATTATCATACATAAAATCAGCAATTGCTCTTTTGATATCCTTTGGAGTAAAATCGTCCTCCCAACGAACAAGTCCATAAATCTGAAGAAAAAGTTCTAGATATATAGTATGGAGGGGCATCAGTTTCTCATAAGCATAGACAATAGTAGCCCGCAATTCTGTATATAAGAAGGATAATAGCTTGCCGTATTTATTACCTAGCATTTTGCAAGCATATGTGGGATTAGCATAGCTATAATCATAATTATCTCCCATAATATCCTCATATAAACTTCGATTCACAGCCTTTAGCTCCTCAAGAGTAAGTCTGTCATAGGCTCCTTCCCTTATCATACCCGCAACATTATCAACTAAAACAAGAAAACCTCCAACTTTATGAAAGTAATCCCTTAGGGGTATTCTTATATCTTCTTCATTCATGATCTCCCGAATACGGTCCATGGCTAAATTATACCGTTCTATAATTTCTACATTTTCATCCTCTGATAATTTCAAATAACTCATATGCACTCCAATCTACGGTTTTTCCGTTATATGTTATAAAATAATAGAATTATTGATATAAACCTATGATATAAATAATCATAAGTATAACAAGCATAAGCCCATTACTAATAATCCCAATCAGGGGAAATCTATAATAGATATCCCTCTTCCTTAGCTCCTTATATGATAATACAAAACCGAATAAAGCCAGGAAAAACAGAAGGATTCCTACTATGCCAATCACTAAGCCCTCCTTAGCATTATTAAGACCAGAGATAATACTGATAGTAGCAAATCCGATAACCACAGTTAAACCTATAACCATGGAAATAATTCCGGCTCTCGTATGATTTCTTCCTGAAAATTGTATACTTTCCTTTTTCTTAAATTTCTTTAATATTGAAGCTCCCCCCTTTTATTCTTCAATCATCTTATAAGTAATCATTGTCCTGCTTCTATAGCTTTATAAATGGTATGAATAATTAGAAACATTAAATACCCTAAAATACCACCCAAAGAATTCATTAATATATCATCCACATCAAATACCCCTACCTTTAGTAGGAGCTGGGATGTCTCGATTACCAGGCTAAATAAAACACTTAATATTCCAATAATATAAAACTTGCGATATGCCCTGTTAAGTAGCGGAAGCAAAAAACCATAAGGCATAAAGGCAATAACATTTCCAAATATATTAACTATGAAGCCCTCCAAGCCAATCTGCTCTCTATACTTAATAAATCTTTTTATCTCTTTAAAAAACTTTAAATTATATTGCTGTGTTATTAAATCTCTTCCATATCTCTCGCTAAAAAATAAAAAATATGACAGTAGTAAGATATATATATAAAATAAAATCCATCCTGTAAAAATTATGAGTTTTTTATTCTTTTCCTTCAATTTTCTTCTCCAACCAAGTTTTTCATTATAATTTCCATTATTGCCATTAATATTCATTTATTCGTCCTATTCTTAATCAATTATAAAGCAAATATACTTTCCAGTAAAGGAAAGATTGGTATATAAGAGCTTGATTTGCGGATAATAGATTTAAAATAATACTATCTTTTGAGGTGTAAGTTAATGAAACGATTTGATGACCTTTACCAAGAGTTGCTAAAAGCAACTATAGAGGAAAGAGAAGAGGAATATATCGGTAGTCTTGATGACTTTGATACTTACCAACTAGATTGCCTTTTACATCCTAAAAAGCATCCTTTAGTATGGTATACAGAGGAATGCAACTGTTCTGATAATGATCGACACTGCGTTAAAGTATGTCCCTTTCATGCTATTAATCCAGATGAGAGTGGCAAGTTACAGATAAATGAAGAAGCCTGTGCAGGTTGTTCTTACTGCATACAGGAATGTAGAGCAAATAGGCTTACCTCAAGCAAAGATGTAATACCTGCCTTACAGGCTATAAGATCCCACCAGGGCTTGGTCTATGCTCTCATCGCTCCAGCCTTTTTAGGACAATTTAGCAAGGANGTTACTCCAGGAATGCTAAGAAATGCATTTAAAATGATAGGCTTTGATGGCATGCTTGAAGTCGCCCTCTTTGCTGATATTCTTACCCTTAAGGAGGCCCTAGAGTTTGATAGAAATATACTGACCGAGGACGATTATCAATTGACCAGCTGTTGCTGTCCCATCTGGATTGCATGGATTAAAAACATCTACAGTGAATTGATACCTCATGTTCCCCCTTCTGTTTCCCCCATGATAGCCAGTGGTCGCGCTGTGAAAATAATGCACCCAGATGCCCTCACAGTATTTATCGGCCCCTGTCTTGCCAAAAAGGCTGAGGCTAGAGATAAGGACATATCAGACGCCATTGATTATGTACTGACCTTTGAAGAGGTTGAGGATATCTTTAAAATCATGGATATTAATCCAGCTGAGATGGAGGATAGCGAAAAGGATCATTCATCCAGGGCCGGCAGAATATATGCCCATACCGGTGGAGTAAGCGAAGCTGTAAAGCTAACCTTAGAAAGATTAAACCCTAATCGAAATATAGCCTTTCGCACCCAACAGGCTGATGGGGTTAAGGCCTGTAGGGAGTTAATTGAAAACCTTAAGTCTGGTAATTGCTCTGCTAATTTCTATGAAGGAATGGGCTGTAAAGGAGGCTGTGTCGGAGGACCAAAAGCAATTATTCCTAAGGAAGAGGCAAGAAAAAACGTAGAAGAATATGGACAGCTTGCCTCTTATCCAACACCTATAGACAACCCTTATGTTATAGAATTACTAAATCGACTAGGCTTTGAAACAATAGAAAGCCTCATAGAGGAAAGTGATATATTCACCCGGAACTTTACAAGCAAAAAGTAGGTTGATTAAAGCAAAAAATTATCCCCCAAACCTCCATATAGGATGTTCGGGGGATTAATATTAAGATATCTTCTATGAAATACTATATTGCCTTAGTATAAAGCCACAACACCAAGCTGTGTGTTCATCGGTGCAGATTGGTTACCACTCATGTCTTCTATCTTATTTTCAAGAATTTCAATTCTTAGATATGTATTCTTGTCCGGTGTACTACTTAAGGTTATTATCACATCGGATCCGGATATAGTTACAGTATTTCCAATTTCATAACTATAAGCCCCTTGTTGAATAACCTTTACAGCCATAGAGCCTGTGATCTCCTCACTGAAGGTTAAGCGAATTTCATTAAGCTTATTCTTGTCAAATACCGGAGGACCAATATAAAACGGCTTTTTGTTATCCTTAAGTGATACATTCATACTAAAATCAGTTATCGGTGCAAAGTTACCACTATAGCCTGCGACACCATTTATTCTAAGAGGTCTTTCTAAAGTGATGTCGATAGAGCCATCTGCAACTGTAAGTAATACTGTAGCACCTTCATTCTTGGTATTCTTCTCAAGTCTTGCGCTTAGAATAGTAACACCAGGGATGGAATAATTTCTAATATCCTGAGCAGTAGCTACATCCAGCATATTGGCAAACTCTAGGTAAATCTGGCTAGGGTTAGATGTAGATTGAGCAACTAGATAAGGTCCAGGAAGCTCCAAATTAACTCCACCTATATTATTAATAGATATTACCTTTGGTAAAGCATAGTTTCTAAAACTATCACTTGCAAAGTATTGACCAAGTTCAAATGTATATGTACCGTAATAAACCATATTACTGAGCTTCAATTTGATAACCTTAGGATCATCGGATGACATCTTGGTATAAGCTATATTATTATTAGGTCTAATCTCATCTGATAGTGAAACCAAGGTTGCATCAAATACTCCTGAGTCGTTAGTAAGCTTTACCTCTTTATTGTAGGTAAGGGTAAGAACGCCTGTCTCAGCATCATATTCCTCCCTAAATAGTATCGGGTTGGATTTCTCAACATCAAAGCTTACCTGTCTAGTGTGCTGCTGGTAAGAGCTTGTATCACTAGGATTAACATTATATCCTTGCCAGCTACTAACGGATACTGTCTGAATACCAGTTCTTTGAGCATCCGCATCACTAAGGGTATAATGTACCTTCTTAGGATTACTTGCGTCAACCTCACCTACCATACTCGATCCATTGCTTAATGAAGCATAGCCACCTGTCATAATTGAACGATCAAATGTTGCTGTTAAGGTGTTATAAGCTGTCCTAGTTATTGTTAATAACCTCGCCTGTGGCTTAGGAGTATTATCAGTACGTAATACTATCGGAATAGTATAATTAGCCGGTGATAGACCTGACATATCCTTGATACCTGATAAGGTTACCGTTAATGGCTTGTTTAGGTCTGTATATGCTATATTTGATAAATTAATCGTCAGTGACTTCTTATCTTCACTTGGAATGTAATTATTCTTATTGTTAAGAATGCTTACTGTTACCCTATCAGCAGGTGTGACAGACGCACCTGGAAGAGCAGCTCCTCCTGTAACCTTTAGATCTGTAAAATCTATAGCCTCGTTAAATATTATGCTTGATATCATTCCGGATTCATCCAGTTTGACATCTACAACACTTGGAGGAACATTATCTACATAAGTTATCAGTTTATAATAATCATTAATTGCAACCCCATCAGTTGTCTTAATCTTATCCGAAAAGTTAATTCCATATTCTCCTTCAAAACGATTGGAGGAGGTTATGGTCAATGTCTTCTTGTCAGCGGATAACTGGGCTGTAAGCTTTCCAGGGTCTGCCGCCAATACTCCTTTGATATTCTTCTTAAGTGATATACTAATATTGTCAAGCAAAGAATTGCCACTGCCTATAACTGTTCTTTCATCTATAGGACTATCAAAAACAGCTTTAATCACTGTACTGTCTATTATATCTACTGAGCCAACTGTTGCAGAGGGGCCTACCACCTCTATAATTATAGCATCATTTACTATACTCTTTGCAGCGTCAGCCTCGGTAGCTGTCCTTGCTGCAGTGGCCATTAAAATAACCTTTCCCGGCTTTTCTGCCCTAACAATTCCACTGGAACTATTAGTTACAACGATACATGATTTATCGCCACCTGCCAGAGACCAATAAGTCTTATCTGATGAACCTGAAGGGAAAATATCTCTGTTGAAATTGTATGTTTCCCCTATCTTAAGTATATGCGCTCCATTAACCTCTGTGGCATTGTTAATCTTAACCTTGGTCGCAGGAATTATTACTGTTACTTTACTTTTAATAGTCTTGGTTTTCTTATTAGGATAGGTAATTATACATCTTATTTCAGCTGTACCTTTACCTACTGTTGTAACAATACCTTTACTGGAGACCCTTGCCACCTTAGTATTAGATGATGACCATTTGTAAGTACTTCCGCTCACCTTATCCTTTATATCCATCTGGTAGGTCTCACCCTCACCAATAATTTCAACCTTGGATTCTTTGAAGGTCGGTGTAGCGGCTAATGCTGTAAAATCACCTTGTAGCCATAATATTGGTGTTAATATAAGCACCAATGCCATAATCAAGGCAGCCTTCTTGCCTGGGCTGTTTTTCATACTAATTCCTCCTATGTTTATACGCGTAATTTCTCTTCAGTTATACCATATATAGTATCATAACAGTAACTATTTGTCAAAATCTTGTTTTAAAGTTAATAATTTCTTAAGAGTTTTTATTGGCCATTTCCTCTTCTCTTTTCATCTGTTCTATAGTTTCAAATTCCTTTTCTTCTGATTTTATTTCCCAGTGAATCAGAAAAGCTAAGGCCGCCCTGAGCAGGATTATTCCTCCTACTAAAGCTATATCATTCCATCTAGTAACCGCAACTGTCCTAAGTATCTCTCCGCCCATTTTAAACTCGAGGCCTATTGCCATTCCTTTTGCTAGCTCTAATCTGGTGTAGGGGCTTTTCCTAATATAATTATATACACCAACCAAACCGGCTAGGACTAGGATTATTACACCTATGAACTCAAACATCAATGTTCCAACCTGACAGGCAATGTCCAACCATCCATGTAATTGCTCCATTTATCATATCTCCTTCTTATCTTATTCTTGTAGTATTTTGACGAATCTTAGTTCTTCTAAGTTACATCTTATAATATGATATCTCTCTGTAAAAGTAAAGATAGAATCATGGTATAAATTTAACAACTATGAGCAAATTATTATAAATATATAAATATTAAGTAAATTTTCCATATTATACGATTTTTTGCTTTTCTTTTTCACTTAACAGAATTATAATGATAGAATAGTATATAATTATAAATAAAAGAAAGGATGATTTAGCATATGAAAAAATTTGGTAAGTTTGTATTTGGCACCTTATCTGTTGCAACACTGGCTGCAGGCGCCTATTTTGTTTATAAGAACTTTATAAAGCATGATAGCTCAGATGACTTCGATGAGTTCGAGGATGACTTTGATGACTATGATGATTTTGATGACTTTGATTCTAATGAGGATACCGATGATGTAAGCGAGGCTAGAGAGTATGTATCAATACAGATGGATCAGGAAGGCAGTGAAAATGAGCCTGATTTAGCTGATACTGATACCACAGATCAATCATCAGATGAGGCCTAGTCCGGGCCATAAACATAGGATTATATATGATTAATATAATAATATCCCTCATCTATTATTTAGAAGAGGGATATTATTTATTCATTGATTTCTATTATTAATTCCTACTTAAATCCATAAGTTCTTCAAGAAGCTTATCATGATTATCTGCTATATATATACTGGCAGACCTGTTTTCATTATGGATAAGCTCTACTGTGACCGAAGTCTTTCCAATTATTATCTGACTATCTCTATCCTCAGAATAAATGGTGATTTTATACTGAATATCTGTATCGCTTTCTCCACCTGGCCTAAACAGATACTTATTCATTATTGAATAGAAATTCTCTACTTGATCCTGATTTGATATTATAGTTATATCACCTGTAGACTCGTCTATTATCCTTATCTCGCTCACATTACTTGTCTCAACAGATGCTATAAGGTTAAATGAAAGAGTTTCTTCCTCAGGAGCTAGCATTTTATCCTGCACACCAGTATTATCCACTAAGTCCGCATCTAAGCTGGTGATAAACATTTCTTCGGATATATCATCTGCTTGAGTATAGGTTGATTCGCCCTCTACCAAGGCTCTCGCTTCATTAATATCATCTATAGTCCCCTTGGATGACTTCATTTCATAATCAGCTAAATCATTCTTTGCTGCATCCTCCTTAACAGAATATATTTCTGTAGTTCCTGCATCATCATGTTTAGCGGTATTCTCCGGTTTAGACATATTATTCTTCATTCCCAGCGGTGAAATCTCTCTAATTGCACTTAATCCCACCAACAGTATCAGGGCTGCCGCTGCAACAGTGACTAGGGTACGGGCATATCTAAATCTCACAATAGGCTTTCTTGTCTGCATATTAATCTTATCTACATCTGTAGTTTTTGCCTCATTCTGCCTTATAGCCTTCAATGTCCTAAGCACTAAATCCTCGGATACACTAATACCCTCAGCCTCAAGAGAAGTATTCAGATGGGACTTAATGTTATAGTTATCCATATCTATTTCATCTTTTGTTTTCTTTGAATCAATACTCATCTGATATCCTCCCTTCCAACTTATCTTTTAACTTCTGCCTTGCTCTCGAAAGCCTGCTTTTAGCTGTTCCCTCAGCTATATTGAGTGTCTTGGCTGCTTCTGCAATCGTCATCTCCTGAAAATATACACAAAGCACCACATCTCTATATTTTGCAGGCAGGGAAAGGACTGTGTCCTTAATCAAATGATTCGTATCCTGCTTCTCTACCTCATCATAATCAGATTCACTTACTATAGCATCCTCCTTATATTCCATCATGGGGACTACCCTCCTGTTATAGGCACTTTTCAAATGGTCCTTACAGGTGTTAATCGTGATTCTTATTATCCAGGTCTTAATACTGGAATACCCCTCAAAGGTAGATAACTTCTGGTTCACTTTAATAAAAACATCTTGAAATATATCCTCTGCAGTATGGATATCCTTGACATACATATATGCTGTTCTGAGCACATCATTGCCATATTCCCTTATTAAGGCTTCCATCTCATATGCAGGAGTATGTTCGGAATGGTCGTTTTGCATATCATTTTGCATCCAATTTCCCCCCTATACTATAGCTATTACTCCGAAAAATGTTCAAACTAGTTATAGTATACATGTACTGGCTTATGATGTAAATGACAATTTGGACGCATAGAATCTTCTTTCCCTTTATGAATATTAGACGCTGCTACATCAAATAAAGTTCCAAAAAAATAATCTGTACCAGGTACCAAAATATGTACCCGGTACAGATTAATACCGATTACTCCTGCTTACTATATGATAACTTATAGAGTCCTGCGTAAATGCCGTTCTTTGCCAGAAGTTCTTCATGGTTGCCAGATTCTCCTATTCCATCTTCAGTGAGAACTAGGATTCTCTTGGCATTTTTTATGGTTGAAAGCCTATGGGCAATTACAAAGGTGGTACGATCCTTGGCAAGCTTCTCCAATGAATCCTGTACTACCTTTTCACTTTCATTATCTAAGGATGATGTAGCCTCATCAAAGATTAGTATAGGCGGGTTCTTTAGAAATACTCTGGCAATACTTAGCCTTTGTTTCTGACCACCTGATAGCTTAACGCCCCGCTGGCCGATGTCTGTATGATATCCGTCAGGAAGCTCCATTATAAATTCATGGGCATTAGCATTCTTTGCCGCCCTTATTATCTCTTCATCAGTAGCATCTGCATTTCCATATCTTATATTATCAAGGACTGTTCCTGCAAATAGATACACATCCTGTTGGACTATGCCGATATTCTTGCGAAGGGATTTCAACTTTATATCTCTGATATCTATTCCATCTAATGTAATCTCACCCTCAGTAACCTCATAAAATCTCGGTATTAGGCTACACATGGTAGTCTTTCCAACACCGGATGATCCTACAAGGGCAATATACTCCCCGGCTGCCACCTTAAGATCTATATTCCTAAATACATCACCTGTGGCGTTGTTGTATCTAAATGCCACATTCTTAAACTCAATTTCACCCTTTACATCCTTAACTTCAATCGCTCCAGCTCTGTCTACTATATCCGGTTCAATCTCCAAAATTTCATAGAAGCGATTAAAACCTGACATTCCATTTTGAAACTGTTCTGTAAAGTTAATCAGCTTTCTAACCGGTTCTACCAATGTATTAACATAAAGCAAAAATGTTAATAAATCACCCACATTAATTATCCCATTGGCAATAAACAATCCACCACCAGCTATAACCGCTATATTTATTAAGGCTGTAAATAAAGTCAATCCGGAATGAAATAAAGCCATATTCCAATAGCTATTGCGTTTACTATCTACGAACTTGGCATTACCTGCTTGGAACTTACCCATTTCCACAGCTTCATTTGCAAAGGATTTCACAACCCTAATTCCAGATAAGTTATCTTCAATCTGGGCATTTATATCAGCTATTCTTTCCCTGTTTCTTTTAAATGCCCTACGCATTCTCCCTCTCATAAACATTGCGAAAGCAAGCATGATAGGAATAAATGCAAAAACTATCAGTGTAAGAGGCAGATTTATATGTATTAATATAAAGAAGGCCCCAACAAATTTAATTAAGGATATAATAATATCCTCAGGACCATGGTGACATAGCTCAGTTACATCAAATAGGTCATTTGTTATCCTGGTCATAAGCTGACCAGTCTTTTGGTTGTCATAGAAATTAAAGGATAGCTTCTGATAATGCTGGAAGATGTCATTACGCATATCGTATTCCATCTTTGCCCCCATCATGTGTCCCTTATAGGCTGTGAAAAAAGTACTTATATATTCTATGGCCGCTAGTCCTAGCATAGCAAAAAGCAACTTTATTATGATTGGTGCTGATTCAGAAATGTCATAGTTCACTAGTATATCGTTGGTAATATACCTAACAATCATAGGATATACAAGGGATATTGCTGATGCTAATAAAGCGAAAAACATATCTGCTAGAAACAAACCAAGGTATGGTCTATAATAAGACAAAAATTTCTTGGTTTTTTTACTCATTAAATCTTCTCCTGTCTATTAAACCTTCAAAACTATTATTGAGAAAGTCTTTTTGAAAGGTCATACATGTATTGATCAATATCCTTAGTCATAGCTAAGGCCTCTTCTATATCAAAATCTACAAACTGGCTATCTTTATAAGCAACAACACGATTGTTAGCCCCTGAAAGAAGTAAGTCCACAGCCCTAGCTCCCATTACAGATGCATAGACACGATCTCTAGCTGTAGGAGTTCCTCCTCTTTGAGCATGACCTATTATAGTCGCTCTGGTCTCCATACCAGTGGTTGCTTCTATTCTTTTTGCCATATTCTCAGATTCGCCTACGCCTTCGGCATTAATAATAATATAATGCTTCTTGCCGGTTTCTCTTCTGCGGTTTATTTTCTTTATAATCTTCACTTCATCATAATCATAGCGCTCGGCTATAAGGATTTCCTCTGCACCATTTGCAATACCACACCAGAGAGCAATATGACCAGCATGTCTTCCCATTACCTCGATAATACTACATCTTTCATGGGAAGTAGATGTATCTCTTACCCTATCTATTGTCTCAACTGCAGTATTTACAGCGGTATCAAAGCCGATAGTATAATCGGTACAGCTAATATCTAAGTCAATTGTACCCGGTACACCTACTGTATTAATACCTCTCTTTGATAATGCAGCAGCCCCGCGGAAAGATCCGTCACCACCAATTACAACCAGTCCATCAATCTCGTGTTTCCTACATATTTCAACAGCTTTATCCTGATTATCAGGTATTACAAACTCAGGACAACGGGCTGTATATAAAATAGTTCCACCTTTTTGAATAATATCGGATACACTTTTTGATTTCATATCAAAAATATCTTCCTCTAATAAGCCCAAAAAACCTCTGCGGATTCCTTTGACTTTAACTCCCTCTAAGAGAGCAGTTCGTACAACTGAACGAATTGCGGCATTCATCCCGGGCGCATCCCCACCACTTGTAAGAACGCCAATTGTTTTGATTTTCTTCTCCATTATTAGATGACCTCCACGTCTTTTTAAACTAAATAGTATTCTAATTCATTTTTGGTACCGGTGCAATACACTTTTCGACAATTACTATATTATTTTCCGAATAAACCTGCCTAAGCTTTGATACAAGCTCTTTATCTACCTTAACATCCCTATTTTTCGGCAAGCGCTTCATTATTTTTTCTTTTTCACAATATATAATTACCGAATCATTCCCCTCATATGCCTCTAGTAGGCTATATAATTCCTGTTCAGCCTTCTTAAATTGTGTAAGCTCATCAAATCTTACCCATAGCTCCTTTGGTACTGCATCAAAGGGTATAATTTTCTGGCATATAAGCTTAGCATCCTTATCCTCTTCTATAGTGGTCCTACCACTTATAAAGACTTTATTATCTTGCTCCAACAGATGCTTATATTTTTCAAAATCCTTAGGAAATATTATCACCTCAATAGTACCGAACATATCCTCTAGCATAATAAAGGCCATAAGGCTATTTGTTCTGGTCGTTTTTATGGTTTTCGAGGTAATCATGCCTCCTATGGTATGACTACTTTCATCTTCCACCTTGGGCTTTCCTGTTTCTTCATCAACGGCAAAATCATATGAATAGGCTGTGACATTTTTATTTATAGTATCCATATAGTCGTCTAATGGATGGCCACTTACATAGATACCCAGTACTTCCTTTTCAAAGGCCAGTAGCTCTTCCTTACTATATTCTGCCACATCAGGAAGATTAATCTCATACTCCTGCTTATCTTCCTCACCGGCAAAATCAAACAAGTTCATCTGACCTGTCAGACTGTTTTTCCTTTCCTCAGCCACTTGATCCAATATCTGTATATAGCTCATCATCAGCTGACGTCTGTTATCATGGATATTTGAAAATACTCCTGCTTTGATAAAGCTTTCTATTGTTCTTTTATTAACCTCTTTACCTGAAAGACGATTTGAAAAATCTCTAAAACTAGTAAATGGGCCCTTGGCCTTTCTCTCAGCTACTATAGATTCAATTACTGGCCTACCAACACCTTTAATTGCAGATAGGGCATACCGAATTGAACCCTTATATACAGTAAAGACTGCTTCTCCTTCATTGATATCAGGGGGCAGGATTGTAATATCCATCTGACGGCAATTATATATATACTGTGATACCTTAGTTGGATTATCGATTACCGATGTCATTAGAGCAGCCATAAATTCCACAGGATAATAGTGCTTCAGATAAGCTGTTTGATAAGAAATAACCGCATAGGCGGCGGCATGGGATTTATTAAAAGCATACTTAGCAAAATCAAGCATCTCATCAAAGATATGATCTGCAACTTCCTTGGGTATACCATTTTTTATACAGCCAGGAATACCCTCTTCCTCATTTCCATAGATAAAGGTCTGCCTTTCCTTTATCATAACATCCTCTTTCTTCTTAGACATTGCTCTTCTAACCAAATCGCTTCGGCCATAGCTATATCCTGCCAAATCTCTTACTATCTGCATTACCTGCTCCTGGTATACGATACAGCCATATGTAGGTGCCAGTATATGCTCTAGCTGTGGACATTCATAGCTTATTACTCCTGCTTCATTTTTACCCTGGATATATTTAGGTATAAAGTCCATAGGTCCTGGCCTGTATAGAGCTATACCTGCTATGACATCTTCTAGACTCCTTGGCTTTAGTTCTTTCATAAAGCTCTTCATACCACTACTTTCAAGCTGAAAGACTCCTTCTGTTTTAGCTGAAGATATTAGCTCATATACCTTATTGTCATTATAATCTATAGCGTCTATATCCAATTTATTATCTACATCTTTAGTGTTATTTACAAGAGCTATGGCATTTTGTATAACAGTAAGCGTCCTAAGCCCCAAGAAGTCCATCTTTAATAACCCCAGCTCCTCCAAGGTCACCATGGTAAACTGGGTTGTAATAGAATTGTCTGAGGAGGAGGATAAGGGAACATATTCAACTATGCTATCCTTACCTATTACCACACCTGCTGCATGCATTGATGAATGCCTGGGAAGCCCTTCAAGCCTCTTGGACATATCAATTAGCCTTTTNACCTCATCATCACTCTCATAGATTTTACTTAACTCAGGATTTATCTTTAATGCCTTCTCAATGGTAATTCCTATCTCTGTAGGAATCATTTTCGCTACAGTGTCAACCTGTGAATATGGTAAATCCAATGCTCTTCCCACATCTCTAATAACAGCCCGGGCAGCCATGGTACCGAAGGTAATTATCTGTACCACCTTGTCCTTACCATACTTTTCTGTAACATAATCAATGACCTCCTGCCTTCTTTCATAGCAAAAATCAATATCTATATCAGGCATAGTCAGTCTTTCAGGATTTAGAAACCTTTCGAACAGTAAATTGTATTTTATGGGGTCTATATCTGTTATCCGTAGTGAATAGGAAACTATTGAACCCGCAGCACTTCCTCTACCGGGCCCAACCATAATTCCATTGTCCCTGGCATATTTAATAAAATCCCAGACAATTAAGAAATAATCTGAAAAACCCATTTCATTAATAGTTCTTAACTCATATTCCATTCTGTCCCAGAGCTCTTTAGTTACTTCACCATATCTTTCCTTCATTCCCTCTCTGCAGAGAAGACTAAGGTAGTCGAATGAGCTATAGGATTCGGGTACGGGATAGACAGGTAACTTATACTCACCAAAGGTAATAGTTACATTACAACGTTTTGCTATTTCATATGTATTCTCCAATGCCTCCTTGGCATAGGGGAAAACCTCCAGCATCTCCTCAGGTGATTTGAGATAATACTGGCCACCTTCATACCGCATACGGTTTTCGTCAGACACTTTTTTCTGCGTCTGAATACAAAGTAGTATATCGTGTGGATCTGCATCATCTTCATAGGTATAATGGACATCATTAGTAACAACAAGCTTTATACCTGTTTCATTTGACATTCGAATCAAGCCCTGATTAACAGTCTTCTGCTCAGAAATTCCATGATCTTGAAGCTCCAGAAAGAAATTGTCCTCCCCGAAAATCTCCTGATAACCAAGGGCTGCCTTCTTAGCCTCCTCATAAAAGCCTCTTCTAATGTTTCCAGCCACCTCACCGCCTAGACATGCAGAAAGAGCAATTATTCCCTCACTGTGCTGACGTAGAACCTCTTTATCTATTCTTGGCTTATAATAAAAGCCCTCCAAAAACCCCTTGGATACAATCTTCATTAGATTTTGATAGCCTCTGTTATTCTCTGCCAGTAAAACCAGATGATGATAGCGCTCCTCCGAAGCTCCAGGCTCTCGGTCAAACCTAGAATTGGGGGCAACATAGACCTCGCAGCCTATGATAGGCTTTATATCCTCTGATAAGCAGGCCTTATAAAAATCAATAACCCCATACATAACCCCGTGGTCTGTAATAGCTAAGCTATCCATACCAAGCTCCTTGGCACGAACTACCAGTTCTCTTATTTTTCCTGAACCGTCAAGTAGGCTGTATTCAGTATGAAGATGTAAATGGGTAAAGTTCATTTGCTTCCCCTCCCTGTAGGTCAATAGAAAAACGCTCCTGTATTACCAGTCCCTAGACGGTCTCTCTGGGTCTATGATCTCCTCTAGATTAAATAAATCCTGCAAACGTTCAGGAAATTGTAGCATAGCCTGACCATCTAAGGGTCGTCTTGTCATTCTTACATAATCATCCTTAAGATGCATCCATGGCTTAGAATCAACACCGTGGAAATAATTAAATCCTGCTTCCTTAAGAAAATGATATTTATCACTACTGTAGTGTCCCATAGTTGTTTCAATATCTACACCATATGGGAAAATCAATATGTCGGTATCTCCAACTAAAGATCCTACTTCCTCTAGCCAACGCTCGGTGTCATTCTTGATAAACTGGAAGGACTTCTCTAGCATATTTCTGTGACCCCAGCTATGGGATGCAAACTCCCAGCCATTCTCCTTAAGAACTCTAGCCACTTCTTTGACAGTCTCTCTGTCTTGTTCATAGGTAGGTGACGTGGGATCATTGGTCCTATATCCTAAGGCCCCTTCATATCCCGTAAGTGCTAGAATTCCCTTGGCCCCCTTATAGGAGAAATCAGGATGCTCTTCTACGAAGGCATCTAGTATGGGGACTATATCAAAAGGACCTTGTACAACACTTCCATCATCTAAAACCATCTCACAGGTTGGCTTGCCATCTTCACCAATAACTATCCTTGAAGCAAACCCATCACCCTGCATATAATCATAGTAGTTGACATCATCCTGGGATAATACAAAGGGTTTTTTTCCTGGTGGTAGATATATCTCACCAGGTACAAACTTAGTCTTACCATTCTCATCAGTAACCTGCTTAGCAAGATCATGGACGCTAACCAGCACATATCCATCCTCATACATGCTCTGCATCATCTTCTCAAATTCATATATTGTGGTCATATACATATTATATCCCTTTGAATCATAGTCACCATCAAAGGCCTTGCTATTATCGGCAACCAATGAATGGAAGAAAATGTGGTTAAACTGCGTAACAGACGTATAAGAGCCTCCATATAGAACTAGGCTTTCTTTTTTAGCTTCTAAGTCTTTAATGGCATTGACAAGTGCAGGATAAACCTCATAGCCACCTTCCTTACCCTGGTAGCCCTTTATCATTTCTATTGCTCCATCATAATCATAGCTTAAGGTAAGCTTTTCTGCTTCTTCAATCAATTCTTCTCTTTCAGCAATTTCCTTTAAGATCCTTTCCTGCTCCTGAAGAGCCTCTAGTTCTTCAGGAGATAGATTCTCCTCTTCGTTATCCTTTTTGCCTCCATCGCTATTGTTATCTTCGGTATTATCATTTTCATCCTGAGTATTGTCAACTACTTTGCCAGGATCATTATTATTCTTTTTATTTCTTGAAATCATATAATATGAGCCTGCCAATATTATAAGCAGTAATAATTCTAATAAAAGTATGAGGCCAAGCCTTTTAGCTGATTTTCTTTTCCTTCTTCTTGATCCATTTCTTTGCGCCATGTTACACCTCTTTCTTACATTATTATTGCACCTATGTACAAACTTATCCACATTTCATAGCTGATTAAAGTAAACTTTCCTAGTACATAACAAGAAGCGCCCAAAGACATCTATGTTTGATCTCCTTGTGGCGACTTCCTAATCCCCTTATTGTTTACTGCTTAGATACTTTTCAATATTATCAATTGCCTCTTCTTCATCCTTACCTTCTGCAGTTACGAAAACCTTTTCACCGGACGCAAGACCTAAGCTCATCATGCCCATAATACTTTTTGCATTAATTTTCTTCTCTTCACTTTCCACATATATATTACTCTCATACTGACTGGCTACTTGAACAAGTAAAGCAACAGGTCTTGCTTCTAAGCCATTTGGAATGTTAATTACTATTTCTTTTCTTATCATTTATGTTTCCCTCCTTATGCTCCCGAAAATAATCAGCAATTGTACTTAATTTTCTTAATCTATGGTTTACACCGGATTTACCGATTGGCGGTAACAACATTGTTCCTAGCTCTTTAAGCGAAGCCTCTGGATGCTCAATCCTTAGCCTTGCAATTTCACGAAGACCCTCATTCACATTACCAAAGCCAACATTATCTCTAATATATATTATATCCTCAATATGCTTTGATGCCGCCTCAACAGTCTTGTTAATATTTGCCGCCTCACAGTTGACCTGCCTGTTCACTTGATTACGCATTTCCTTAAATATACGTACATTTTCAAGATCCATCAGTGAAACATGGGCCTCCATTACATTTAACAAGTCAACTATATGCGAGCCTTCCTTTATATACACTACTCTGTATTTTTTTCTCTGAATAATCTTTGCATCTATAGAAAAATCACAAATTAATTCTTTCAATCTCTCCGCTTTTTCTATATCATCAGTAACAAATTCTAGATGATATGCTTTCTTCGGATTACTCATAGAGCCGCTCATTAGAAATGCACCCCGTATAAATGCCCTCTTACAGCAGCTTTTTTGAACCACTATCTGACTTGGATTACCTAATCTGCCTTCATTTACATTACAAACGCTTTGCTTGGTTGCTTGTAAAACCTTAAGTGCCATATCCTGATTCTTTACAATTAGTGTGTATGTTTGATTGTCTTTAATACCTTGATTTCGCTTAATAGAAACATCAATATTCATATTAAATGTTTTTTTCATTAATGTAAAGTACTTTCTTGCTACCATAGGATTTTCTGTCTGAAGCTTTAAAAATATATGGCTTCCGTTATCTATTAGCTGACCACCATATGCCAAAATAGCCGCAAGTTCTGCCAGCCTACAATGTCGAGCCTCATTATATTGTAATGAAAGCTCTTCTTTTACCTTTTTTGAAAATGACATTTTACATCAGCACCTTCGTTTATTAACTATTTCTTCCCTATATCTCTATGCTCAGTCTTTATTCCATAGCCTAAACCAGCCATCCTCTCGGCAATCTCATTAGTAAGTGTTACCGACCGATGCTTGCCTCCTGTACAGCCAATACTGATAACAAGCTGATTCTTTCCCTCTGAAATATAATGAGGTATAAGAAATGTAAGCATATCCTCTAACTTATTTAGAAATTCCATGGAAGCTTCTGAATCCATTACAAATTCTCTTACTTCTTTATCCATTCCTGTCATATTCTTAAGCTCAGATATATAATAGGGATTACGCAAGAAACGAACATCAAAAACCAAGTCCGAATCTGCGGGTATACCATACTTGAATCCAAAGGAAAGAAACATTACCATAAAATTATTAAAATTCTTATCCTCTACATAAATTCCATCAATCTGAGTCTTTAGCTCACGAATAAGTAAGTGGCTAGTATCTATAATGACATCCGCTTTCTTGCGAAGAAAATCCAGCTTCCCCCGTTCTAGCTCTATTCCCTTATCCACTCTTCCAGATTGGGATAGTGGGTGAAGCCTTCTTGTCTCCTTATAACGTTTGACAAGAACCTCAGGAGAACAGTCTAAAAAGAGTATTTCATAGGGATGTCCCATGTTTTTTAAATCCCTAAGAACTACATCCAATTCTTCTAAGGATTGTCCACTCCTGATATCTAAACCTAATGCAACCTTTTCATTATTTCCCTGCATTATTAATTTTACAAACTTTTTAACAAGCTTTATGGGGAGGTTATCCACACAGAAAAATCCGATATCCTCCATCATTTTTAAGACAGAGCTCTTTCCTGCCCCCGACATACCGGTTACTATAACAAATCTCATCTAAAACCCGGCCTTTCTTTATTCACTATCAAAGGTTCCTAGGAATTTTACCTCAGGCTCTAGTACTACTCCAAACTTATTATCTACTATCCTTATGACCTCATTGATTAAGGCCATAAAGTCCTTAGCTGTGGCATTTTCCTTATTTATTAAAAATCCGCAATGCTTATCTGATACTGCAGCACCGCCTATTTGGTATCCTTTTAAACCAGCATCACTAATAAGCTTACCTGCAAAATGTCCTTGGGGTCGCTTAAAAGTGCTACCCGCACTATACTTATCTAAGGGCTGCTTTTCCTGTCTCCTGGAATTTAGTTCATAAATTTTGTCTAAAATCTGCTGCCTATTACCCTTATCTAATTTTAAAGTTGCCTCCAATAAACATAAATCCTTCTTCTGTAATATGCTGCTTCTATATCCTAGTTCTAGTTCCTCCTTATCTAAGCTATAGATCTCTCCCTCTCTATCTATAAGAGTAGCTGATTGAATAATCTGCTTGATTTCACCACCATAAGCTCCGGCGTTCATAGTTACAGCCCCGCCCAGTGTGCCTGGAATACCAGCCCCGAACTCAAAACCAGTTAGCTCATGTCTGGCTATCACAGAGGATAGCTTTGACATAAGCACCCCTGCCTGAGCAACAACTATACCTTCATCTAATACAGTAATAGCTGAAAACTCACTGGATAGCTTAATAACTAAGCCCCGATAACCGGAATCAGATACCAGAAGATTACTTCCGTTTCCCATAATGTAGAAAGGCATATTATATCTCTTGCATAACAAAACCACTTGCTTAATCTCTTCTATGGATGATGGCAATACCATATAATCAGCTTCACCACCTATACGAAGAGTTGTATGTCTCGACATGGGCTCCTTATGCTTTATGTGCTCAGCAGTAAATATACTGTTTAATTCCTCTAAGAATAAACTTATGTCCTTCAATAATATACCTCCATACTATAATACAATACTATTTAACCTTATTCAACTCTCTGAAATTTGATGATTCGATGTCAATATTAATCTTGCACATCCATAAATCCCTGCATCATTTCCAAGGGAGGCTATCAAAAATTCTCTGTCCCTTAATGCTTTCATAACATTTGGCTTATAGTGCTTACTTATATGGCTGGTCAAAATATCTCCAGCCTTTGAAACACCTCCACCTATAACAAATGCCTCAGGGTCTACTACCTGCGCTACCCCTGCCAGGGCAATTCCTAGATATCTACAGGCCTCATCAACTATCTCCAGGGCCAGCTCATCCCCCTTTTTGGCATAATCAAACACCAGCTTAGAAGTGATATCCTCTTCCTGAGATAATAAGGAGCCTTTTGAATCTCTTTTCAGGGCTTGCTTGGCAAGTCTGACAATACCTGTCGCCGAAGCATATTGCTCTAGGCAGCCACGTTTTCCACAGCCACAGGATTCCTCCTCATTAAAATTCACAGGAAAATGTCCTATTTCTCCTCCTGCTCCACCGCTTCCTGCAACTATCTTTCCATTATGAATAACACCGCCACCGACTCCTGTTCCAAGGGTAACCAGCACCATGTTCTCATATCCCTTGCCCTTACCCTTCCATTGTTCGCCTAGGGCAGCTACATTTGCATCATTGGCGGCTTTAACCTTATATCCGGTCATAGCAGACATTTCTTCCTCTAGATTAAAATAACCAAGACCTAGATTGGCTAGTTCTAAGACATCTCCGTTATCCTTAACAGGTCCCGGTATACCCACACCAACACCAAGTATCTCTTCCTTAGTAAGACCCTTTTCTTTAGATTTTTCTAACAAAAAATCTGCTGCATCCTTAAGGACATCCTTACCATTGTCTGTCTTTCTTGTGGCAATAACCCACTTATCTAGCATATTACCTTCCACATCAAAGAGTCCAACCTTTATGCCCGTGCCACCAATGTCTACACCATAACAATATCTTTTCATAACCTACCTCATTTTCCCCTTTTCTCTTACAAGAGCCCTAGATAAAATCTAAAGGCTCTACTTATGATAATATATCTTTAATTATTTTGAACCTTTTCTAATCTTATTGGTAACCCTTTTATATAACTCTTGGGCTGCATTATAGCCCATCTTTTTTTGCCTGTGGTTTACAGCCGCTGATTCACAGATAATAGCCAGATTTCTACCCGGGCGAATAGGTATAGAATGACATACAACTTGATTACCCAAATACTCTATATATTGCTCATCCAGCCCAAATCTATCATAATCCTTATCTCTGCTCCATTCCTCCAGCTTAATTACTAGGTCAATAGCCTGTGTATTCTTGACACTTTCTACACCAAACAGTGTCTTGACATCTATTATACCAATACCGCGAAGCTCGATAAAATGTCTAGTAATATCAGGAGATGTGCCTATGAGAGTCTCATCACTAACTTTTTTTATTTCAACAACATCATCAGCTACAAGGCGGTGACCTCTCTTGATAAGCTCAAGAGCAGCCTCACTTTTACCTATTCCACTTTCCCCCGTAATTAGTATTCCTTCACCGTATACATCAACTAATACCCCATGAATAGATATTCTTGGTGCCAGCTCTACATTCATCCACCTAATTACCTCAGCCATAAAGGATGATGTGGTTTTAGAGGACCTTAAAATGGGAACCTCCTTTTCAGTAGCAATCTTAATCAGAGTTTCACTAACTGGCAGATCCCTACAAAAAACTACACAGGGAACCTTATAGTCCATAAGCTTGCTCATTATTTCAATTCGTCTTTCCGAACTTAAATTCTGCATATAGGCATTCTCTACATAGCCTATAACCTGAACCCTTTCAGAATCAAAATGATCAAAAAACCCTGCTAGTTGTAGAGCAGGCCTGTTAACATCAGGCTGAGAAATCTTGATCTTCTTGATATCAATGTCCGGTGTGCAATTTTCCAAATTCATCTTTTCAATAAGCTTTACCAAATCAACTGTATACACTCAATAACCCTCACTTTCCAATTAAGATAAAAGACTTAATAGCAATAATATGACATATTCTTCTCTTAGCAAACATTCTAACACATCTTCTTGTTCAAAGTAAATCCTAATCGGTCTTGGCCTCATGAAAGAAGTTATATACCTCAGTGGCCGACGCTTTATTCATGGAAGGAACCTTAAGTAACTCCTCAATAGTTGCTTCCTTAATTGCCTCTAAGGACTGAAAATACTTCATTAGCGCTCTCCTTCTGGCTGGTCCAATTCCTTTGATATCATCTAAAATTGAGCGGACCTGGCTCTTCTTTCGCAAACTTCTATGATATTCTATAGCAAAACGATGGGTCTCATCCTGTATTCTTGTTATAAGCTTAAATAGCTCACTACTTGTATTAATAGGGAGCTCTTTATTACGGTAATACAAGCCTCTTGTACGATGTTTATCGTCCTTAACCATACCGCATACAGGAATATCTANTTTTAGCTCCTCCAAAACCTGCAAAGCAATATTGACCTGCCCCTTACCACCATCCATTAATATCAGGTCGGGAAATTTAGTAAAGCTCCCTAAAGCTTCATCAAGCTTCTTTTCCCTCATTTCCTCAAGCTCACGGATTCCATGGGTGAATCTTCTTAAGAGCATCTCATGCATGGCCCCATAATCGTCAGGGCCACTAATGGTCTTTATCTTGAATTTCCTATAATCTGATTTTTTAGCCTTACCTTGTTCGAAAACAACCATAGAACCAACAGTCTCAAAGCCAGCTGTATTTGATATATCAAAGGATTCTATCCTTGATATAAGCGGTAAATCAAGATAATCGGCCAGCTCCTTAAGAGCCCCGGTTGTTCTTGCTTCTTCCCTCTTTAGCTTTTCAGCATCCTTATTAAGAATAAGGACAGCATTTTTCTTGGCAAGCTCCACCAGTTTTTCCTTCTTGCCCTTCTTGGGCACATGGACATAAACCTTCTGTCCTCTTTTACTGCTTAGCCAGCTGCTAATTACCTCTTCATCCTCTAACTCAGTCTCTAGGAATATTTCCTTGGGAATATAGGGGGTTCCTGCATAAAACTGCTTTATAAAGGTAGTAATAACCCAGCTGTCAGTCTCATCCTCTACACCAGTAAGATAGAAATGGTCTCTTCCAATGAGCTTTCCCCCTCTAATAAAGAAGGTCTGCACAACGGCCTCATCCTTATTCCTAGCAAAGGCTATAATATCTCTGTCCGCTTGATCTGTATGAGTAATTTTCTGTTTATTCATGATCTGCCTTACGCTGGCGAGCAAGTCCCTATTGCTAGCAGCCTTCTCATACTCCATTGCTTCAGCCGCTTCTTTCATTCTATCTTCTAACATCCTAACAACAGGGCTATAGTTACCGCTAAGAAATTCTATAACCTGGTCTATATTCTTGCCATACTCCTCCTGGCTAATAAACCCCTGGCAAGGGGCATCACATTGTCCCATATAATAATATAGACAGGGCCTTTCTTTTCCTATGTCCTTGGGGAGATTCCTGTTACAGGTTCTGAT
>JGI24710J26742_10000342_pt1 | contig 42938 bp, 36 predicted proteins | sample BioPla2DNA2_FD_26742 | JGI IMG/M metagenome (IMG submission 26742)
AAATCAAGCTATAAAAAGAAATATAGAGCGTTTCCCTAATGATTTTATGTTTCAACTAACACAGAGCGAATGGGAGAACTTGAAATCACATTTTGTGACATGAAGCCAACATGGGGGACGTAGAACTCTTCCTTTTGCTTTCACGGAACAAGGAGTTGCTGGCTTGTCAGGAGTACTAAAAAGTGAAACAGCTGTCGAAATGCACGTTGCCATTACGCGTGCTTTTGTTCGAATGAGAAAAATCATCAATGAAAACATTTGGTAAATTCATCGTTTAGAAGAAGTTGAACACAAACAAATTGAAACCGACCAAAAAAAATTGTTCGCTTTTTCAAAGCTTGATGAAAATATCTTGAAGATGATGATAGAACAAATTAAAAAGGAGGGGGCAATATGAAGTGGAAAAAAAACCTTTAACTGATTATGTTTGGTTTCAAAGAGGATTTGATTTACCGAACCTGCATTTGTTATTCGGGGAACCGATATTCCTGATGTGAAAAAAGTGGTAAACTGAGAGACTATTAAAAATACAACTATGCAAAGAGAAATTGAAATAATCCAAAAGCATGCTAAAGAGCTTAAGAAGTTGGAACAAAATGAACAGGAACTCTTTAGCTATTTGAATAACAAACCGAAATCTGAAATTGAAGGATTTATAAAAGATTACAGTTTTGTGCGTTCAGACTTTACTGCAACTTGGTTTCAACCTGTCAATTTATTGCGTTTCGACTTACTCCACTTGTTAAAAGAGGGCATACAGATTAATCCAGAAACGGTTGAAGATATTAAAAACAAAATAATTGAAAAGGATGAGGGATATTTTTCAAAATATGGGGACACATTGGTAAATGCCTTAAAAAACTTCCCAGAAAAGAAGAAATCTCCTTTCGTTAATTGGCAAAAAAACTTCTACGTTTTCTTTCCGTTTATCTACACAAATCCAAAGAGAGATGAAACAAGTTCTGCACTAAACAAAGTTGCTGAAGGAATCGAAAAAGCATTAAAGCTTAAGAATTACAAAAGCCATATTGTTGATTTTTACGGACCTCAAAATTATGGCACATCATATTGTTGGATTGCCTTATTTCCTAAAAATAAAGTTTCACATCGGAAAGCTTATCAATTATTTATAAAAATCAATACGGAAAACATCGAAGCTGGAATTTTAGCTGGCTATGATATAAACGACAAAACATCTAACACGGTTGAGGATTTTAATACAATAGAAGAGGTAATTGAAAAACTTAAAGTTTCAAAACAAACTGCCGAGAATAAAAACAACGCATTAATTAATTACTGGAAATTCGCACCCGGAGTGAATGGAATTTATTGGGACGAATTTTATAAAGAAAGCATAATCGCTATTGGTTGGGACGATTTAAAAGACCTTAATAGTTATACAACCGAAACACTTGCAGAAGAATTAGGTGTTGAAGATTCTACTTACTCTAATCAAATAGGGAATCTTGCAAATTTTAGAGATGCAAGTATTGGAGATGTAATTGTGGCCAATAAAGGTAAAAGTAGAGCCCTTGGAATTGGTGTAATTACTGGTGAATACGAGTATAAACCTGAAAGGGAAAAAAATAAACATGTTAGAACTGTTAAATGGTTAATTAACCATCCTGTTGATTTTGAAAAAACCATATTCAGATTTGATACGTTTTCACCAACATTAAAATGGAAAAGTATAAAAGATAAATACATTCAAAGCAATCCTGCATTTGAAAAAATCTTCAATGATTTAGAAACAGGGAAAACAACCCTACCTCCTCCCAAGGCATTACCAAAAGGTTCTGAATCACAGAGTTTCTGGTGGCTAAATGCTAATCCTAAAATTTGGCGTATCGATAGTTACGAACTTGGGGATATTCAATCTTATACATCTCATAACGATAAGGGTAACAAACGAAGAATTTATAAATATTTCGAAGAATTAAAACCTGGTGACTTAATAGTTGGGTATGAGAGCACACCTGTAAAACAGATTAAGGCTATATATGAAGTCACAGAAGGATTGCACAATGATGAAAATGAGGGAGAGATCATTAGCTTTGAAATTAAGGAGATAGTCAAAGACCCAATTTCATGGGATGAATTAAAGGAGACCAAAGGACTTGAAGAATGCGAAGTTCTTAATAACAATCAAGGAAGTTTATTTAGGCTAACTGCTGAAGAGTTCGATATAATACGTGATTTAATTGATGAGAAAAACATAATTACTGAAAAAGAAACCGAGGAGATCGAAATAAAGCCATATTCCTTTTCTGCCGATCCTGACAAACCATTTTTAGAAGAACAGGAAATTAAAGAGATCATTCATTCGCTTGAAGTGAAGAAAAACATAGTTCTTCAAGGACCTCCCGGAGTCGGGAAAACATTCATAGCAAAAAAAATCGCTTATGAGATGATGAAAAAAACAGATGATACTAAAATCAGAATGATTCAGTTTCATCAATCTTATTCTTATGAGGATTTTATCCAGGGAATTCGACCTTCGGAAAAAAGCTTCAAGGTTAAAAACGGCATTTTCTATGATTTTTGCAAAAAGGCGAAATCAGAAGCCAACCAAAAGTTTTTCTTCATAATAGACGAGATAAATAGAGGAAATCTGAGTAAGATTTTTGGCGAATTAATGATGCTGATTGAATCTGATAAAAGAGGAAAATACAAAGTCCCCCTAACCTACTCTGAAAAAGATGACGCCCCATTTTCAGTACCTGAAAATCTGTATCTGATTGGTACAATGAATACTGCCGACCGTTCATTGGCTATTGTTGACTACGCTCTACGTAGGCGATTTAGATTCATCACATTAGAACCTAAGTTTAACAACAGGTTTAAGGACTTTCTTGGTTCCAATGGATTTTCGAAAGATTTTATAGAAGAAATTTCCTCTAAAATTAAATCATTAAACAATAAAATAAAATCGGATAAAAACTTAGGTTCAGGTTTTTTAATTGGGCATAGTTTCTTTTGTAGCCCCAATAATGGAGATGAAAGAGAGTGGTTTGAAAATATTGTAAAGTTTGAAATAAAGCCATTACTGGAAGAATACTGGTTCGATGATAGTGAAAAAGTTGAAAATGAAATAAATCTGCTTTTGTCGTAATCATGCAAATACCGATTCAAAATATCTATTACTTGTTGTGCTACGCTTGGAACAAGCTTGAAGAAAAAGATATTGTCAATGTAAATGAAATTGACTCAACCGAATTGGTAGACCTGTTTGCAAAAGTTCTTGCAAACAGTTGTTCCCGCTTATTAAAACAAGGTCTTGACAGGTATTACGTTGAGCATGAAGATGTTGTAATGGGGATTAAGGGGAAGCTCAATTTTACTGCGACAATAAAACAAAATATTCTCCCTCTTAGCAAAACCGTGTGCATTTACGATGAGTTTGATTATAATATTCTACACAACCAAATTTTAAAAACGACCATCGAAAAATTATTGAGAACAAAAAATTTGGATGCAACAATCAAAGATGAGTTGCGTAAAGTTTATTTGAAATTTCCTCCAATTTCTGAGATAGTTATTCGAAAAGCGATGTTTAATCAAATAAGACTACATCGCAATAATTATCACTATGATTTTATATTGAAAGTATGCCAGATTGTTAATGAAAATTTGTTTATCGACGAGTCTAAAGGAAACTATAAATTCAAAGATTTTACTCGTGACGAGAAAGCCATGGCAAGGCTTTTTGAAGCGTTTGTGAGGAATTTCTATAAAATTGAAACAAGCCTTTCTGTTTCAAGTGATTATATTGAATGGCAGTTTGAATCAGATAACGTTGAGGATATAGAAATGCTACCTATAATGCGTACTGATATAACTTTGCGAAGCGAAAATCGAAAAATAATTATTGATACAAAATATTACAAAGAAGCATTCCAAACCAGATACGATAAGCAAAAAATCAATTCAAGTAATTTATACCAGCTTTTTTCATATTTAAATAATCAAGTGACTGATTCTGAAATCACACGAAACTGTGAAGGGATATTACTTTATCCTTCAATCCGAGATGATTTTGTGTACTCATATAAATACAAAAACCATAAAATAAGGGTTATGTCAATAAACCTAAACCAAAATTGGCAAAAGATAGAAACAGATTTATTAAATATTGTAGCATGAGAACCTGTCCAACATACCTGTTGAGAGACAGCACATACCCTTTAGCCATCATTTTTATGGTTTTCTATAAGTCTACTGACACGATAATAAGGGGAAAAACGTGAATACCAACAATTAAAACATATAACCAATGGAAAGAGAAAAAGCACTTGAGCTGTTGAGAAAGTACAATATAGAAAGATTGATTATATTATTCCTATGCTGCGGTATGGGATTGTTGGCATCATGTGGACAGCAGAAGGAGGGGCAGCTGAAGGAGATGAATGTGCTCCTGATTGTTGGCGGACACGGTTTTGATGAAGAACCTTTCTACGCGATGATGGATAAACTGCCGGGTATAACCTACGATGTGGCTGAACATCCTGACGCTTACCAGTATCTGAAACCGGGGAAAATTGAGGGTTATGATGCGGTTTTGCTGTATGATATGCCTTCTGAAATACCTGAAGAGGCGAAAAAGGATTTTATAGCCATGCTCGAAAAAGGGACAGGGCTTGTTGTCCTTCATCACGCTTTCTGTAGTTATGATTTTTGGCCGGAATACACGAAGATTGTAGGAGGGCGTTATCATCACTTTCCCTGGCAAAAAAATGGAGAAGAGCAGCCACCATCAACGTATAAACATGATCTCGTCCTGGATGTCAAGGTGGTGGACAGTAAGCATCCGGTTACAAAAGGGATAAGCGATTTCCAAATAGTGGATGAAGCGTATGGTGGAACGGAGATCCTTGAAAGCGTTCATCCTTTGTTGGCGACCGATGAACCGGCAAGCGCCCCTTTGGTAGGCTGGACCCATCATTATGCCAATGCCAAAGTGGTCACGTTAACGCTGGGACACGATAAGCAGGCATGGGAAAACCCGGTTTTTCCACAACTTCTTTCACAAGCTGTTTCGTGGGTAGGCGATTGTAAACGGTAAGTGAGAATATTGATTTACCAAAACATATTGATCTAGAAGCACCATGGTTTGATGGTTGTATGAGAGGTCGGAAAACGACAAGTTAACCGGTCTATTTTGTTACCAGTACAAAATAGACCACCGGTTACCTTTTATTCTAGCCCAAGACACAGTAATATTGCTGAAAAATCTGAGGAAACATCCTCTAAAGTTAACTAGAACCTTTTAAATTAATAAAGAGAAGGAAAAATGAAAACGAAATTCCAACATTTTGCCCTCGTGATCATCCTGGCCCTGGTCGGGATAGCTGGTAACGTAGCAGCACAAGAACCTACAGCAGTGCCGAATCCATATGAGCCGGAGACAGTACCCGTCCATCCAACGCTCCTGGACAAGTATAAGGAGTTCTTTCCACCCGCGGTGTTAAAAGTAACAGATGGTGTCTGGGTTGCCAGAGGATATAACCGGGACAATCCCGTGCTTATCGAGGGCGACGACGGCCTGATTGTCGTGGATCCAGGGGAGAGCATTCCCGCGACACAGAAGGTCAAGGATGCATTCAATGCCAACCTGGACAATATCTTCAACAAGAAACCCGTCAAAGCAATCATCTACACCCATCACCATGACTGCCACATCAACGGCGCCTCTGTCTTTGCCGACGAGCAAACGGAGATCATCGGTCACGAGAGCCTGTTGAATAACATGTTCAGCGAGTGGTTTGGCCCAGTCTACCCGTCGCGAGTCGAAGGCGGTATCAAAATGACAGGAATAATGTTCCAGGATTCACCCGTCCGGGACGGGAAAGGCTGGTATGCCGGCTACGTGCTTGCCGGGCCGCAGATTCTCGGACCATCAGGCTTCCTGGCGCCGACAAAGACCATCAAGGAAGAGACAAGGTTGACGATCTCCGGTGTTGATGTAGATCTCATTCCAGTAGCCGGTGAGACGACAGATGTCCTCTTGGTGTGGTTGCCGCAAAAAGAAGTCCTGATCCAGATCGCCGTCGTCTACGAGGCATTTCCTGCTATCTCGACGATGCGAGGCAGCCGCCTGAGGGATCCGCTGGATTACGTCAATACCTTGAAGATTGCCAGGGGACTCAAACCCGAAAACCTCGTGACAATCCATGGTCCCAATCCCATCACCAGCGGAAAAGAAAACGTCAGCCAATACCTCACCAACTTCAGCGATGCCATCCAGTTCGTGAATGACCAAACACTCTACTACATGAACAGAGGGTATACGGCCGGGGAGATGATGGACCTGATCGTGTTGCCGTCCCATCTTGCCTCCAGTCCCTATTTGCAGGAGACCTATGGATCGAAAGAATGGAACATCGTCCACATCTTCCGCTATTACCGCGGTTACTACACCGGCGAAGTAAGGGATCTATTTCCACAGACTACCCGTAGTGAGGCAGAGATGTCGGCCTTCCTCGCTGAAGGCGATGGTGATCTGGCAAGTAAAGCCCAGGCGGCTCTGGACATCAACCCGGAATGGGCATTGAGACTCGCCGACGATGCACTCTTGCTGGACCCGGATAACCCTGTGGCATTCGAGACCAAGAAGGCGGCCATGCTGACCCTGGCAGAAAACACGATGAATTCGCAGGCGCGCAACATGCTTCTGTCCGACTACTTGTTGATGACCAACCAGACCCGTAGGGCCTTTGCACTCGCTGATCCAAAGCTGGTTTATTCGAGGATCGGCGATCACTTTGTTGAGTTGATGCCCATAGCAACCCTGCATCGCATCCTGGCCGTCAGTCTCAATGCATCGAAATCGATCGAGAAAGACATCGTCGTTAGCGTTCGGCTGACCGACATCAAGACGAATGACCCCAAGGCGTCAGATCACTACACGTTTAACGTTCGTAAGGGCATCCTCGAGGTGGATCCCCCATTTGCGAACAAGGGCGAGTGCGAGATCGTGACCGACTCGATGACCTGGAAGCAACTGGTCCTGACGAAGCTCAATCCTAAAGACGCCGTAGCAAATGGAAAGGTGGTTATTTCCGAAGGAACTCCGGAAAGTTTCTATTCTTTCATGGAGCTTTTTAATTAAAAAAAGAGAGGGAAGCGGCTCAGTTACCAATCCTAATTGAAGAAGAAGGTGTAAACGGTAACTGAGAATACTTCTTAAAAACCTAATTTCACCCCCGCGAAAAAACTCCTGGGTGCCGTGGGACCGTAGGTGTAGGCAGAGTCCCTACCCGCCCCCGTGTCGAAGTCGTCCTGAAAGGCGTTGAACATATTCTGTACACCGCCGTTAAGCTGCAGCTCTATCTCACCATTCAGTTTAAAAGTATAGGCAAGCCTGAGGTTGGTCTCGAAAAAGGAGGGACTCTTTTCGGTCACATTTATTTTCGAGAACTTGTCCACACCTTCTACTCCCTCTCCTTCGCAGTGGGGCACAAGCATTGAGCCGGTGTAATTTCCCGAAAGCGTTACCGCGAAAGGCTTGACCGGTGTCCAGGTAACCACGGCATAGGCATACGCATCGGGGGTGCGCATCACCCTTCTGACCGGCTCTACCCCATCCAGCTCTTTCTCCTCTTCCGAAGCGGGTTCCCACCATTTACGCGGGTTATCGTACAGGCTCCGTTGGAGTGTAACGCCCGACTGCACCTGAAGGTTGCGACCCAATGCCACCCGCCCCTCCAGGTTGGCACCATAGACGTTGGCCCCGTCATCGGCATTTTGCACGATCACGTCACGCCCTTTGGTGACCGACTCGAACGGGTCAGTCAGTCGGGAATAGAACCCCTCAAGCATCAGGTTGAACTGAACGGTACCGAACGAGTGATAATAATCAACGGAACCGCTTACGCTCCTCGAACGCTCCTCTTTCAACCCCTTTGCCAGGTGACGCACCAGCTGTTCTCCCCCGGCGATATCCACGTGCAGATCCTCATCGAAGTATTGCGGCGCACGAAAACCTTCGCTGTAGGAGAACCTGAAATTGGTGTTGGGCGTGGGATTGTAGCGCAAGTTAACGCGCGGGCTGAATATAAGTCCATCGACCAGGTTGTGCTTATCGAGCCTGCCCCCCAATAAGAAGCTCCACTTTTCGTCTTTCCACTCGTTTTGCAAAAATGCGCTACTGTTACGGGTAACCTGGTCTATCCCCTCACGGCGATAACCACTCACGTCGTTCAGGTTATCCTGCAGGTACTCCAAGCCACCCGTCACCTCAGCCGGCATAAACAGTAACCGGTCAAACCGGTACATGTATTGCGTACCCGCTTGAAACGTGAGTTCGGTAGAGCGACCATAGGAAGTCAGCCGGGCGTTATTGTTATCAAAAGCATCTTGCAACTCATCGGCGGTAGCCTCGCTCACCATTGGGTCGCCCCCACCGTAGTAGCTCAGACGCAGGACATGTTGCGCCGAAGCGTACAAACTTAACGCGTTATTGCCATCGGAGTCGGTTCTGCTGAAGTTCAGCCCTCCCCCGTTAATGTAGTGCTCCAATTGCTCTGTTATGTAAGCCTCGAACGGCTGGAGCTTCAATCGATCGCCTCCCCGACGATGCTCATGCATGTTGCGGTAGTCGAACGTGAGCTTAGAGTAGAGACCGGTTTTGAGGAAGGAGTGAAATCCCAGGGTCCTGTTTTTCAGCTCAGCGAGTTCCGAAAAACCATCGTTATCGTAATCAAACGCATCCCTCACCCTGTTCTGTCCAAACACGGTAATACCCGCTTTACGGCTATCGGTGAGGATAGAGGCGTTGAACGTGGTACTTTGCTGCCAACTGCCCGTACCGTTGTAGTTGAGCGTGTTATGGCTCACCTCGCCCGAGTTGCGAATCGGCTCGCGGGTGATGATATTTACCACCCCGCCAATGGCCGAAGAGCCAAACAGTGCTGAACCACCACCCCTCATCACCTCTACCCGCTCGATCATGTTGGCGGGAATCTGCTCCAAGCCGTAAACGGCAGCCAGCGCACCTACCGTGGGACGGGAGTTAATCAGTATCTGCGAGTAGGGACCTTCAAGCCCGTTAATGCGCACTTGTGTGAAGCCGCAGTTCTGACAGTTGTTTTCTACCCGAAGTCCCGGCTGGAAACGCAATCCTTGCGACAGGTCGCAGGAGTTGGTAACCTCTAAGGTTTTCATATCGAGAATGGTAACCAGAGAGGGCGCCAGTTTCCGGGAGGTCTCGTTCCGGTTGGCCGAAACTACCACCTCGTTGAGTGACAGCGGTTCGGGCTCCAATTCGAAGTTCAGTTCAATGGTCTTGTTTTTCTCAAGCAGCACCTCTTGCTCCACGGTTTTATACCCCACGTATTTGACAAGAATGGCAAACCGCCCTACCGGGAGGTTTTTGATAAAATAGTGTCCCGTCGCATCGGTCGTGGTTCCCACCGTTGTACCCTTCAGCTGAATGGTAACGTAGGGTAAGTGCTCTTTCGTGCTGATATCCAGAACATGCCCAAAAACGTTGGCATCCGTTTTACCCCTGGGGGTTGATGTGTAATCACCTTCAGCGCGCGTATTCCCCGGGGGAAGCTCCTTTGGACTACTGGTTAACGTATTGGCAAACGGGGTATCGGTAAACGAGGTATCAGCAGGAAAAGTGTTCGCGGACAAGAGATTTGTAGGCAAACTGCTTGTCGACAAGTGGTTTGCGAACAGACTGTTTGCTGACGAACAATTTGCAAACGTGCAACTTGTGAATAGGCTACTTATAGAGAAACTGTTTGAAGAGAAACTGTTTGAAGCCAGGCTCTTTACGGACAAACTGTTTATGAATAGGACAAGCAATAAGCCCACTGTATATAATTGTCTTTTTGAATATAAAAGCTCTTTCATTATAAATTCTAACATTATCGTAGCCGAACCTTTTCCGAATATTTCACGCTTAACGTTATCACGTTACGAACAACCAAAAGCGGTAGCATAGACCGAAGGAATCCGTTGGAATCGGTTCATAATGGTGGGTGTATAAATATAATGTTGTAGAAGTTTAGGAATCCAATATTGCCCTTATTTACAAGGGGTTTGGGGTTGGAAAAACAATGTGATTGAAATTCACGCCGCCAAGGCGGGGGGCGCCCTTGGGGAGGTGGTTAAAAAATACGGTTTTGGTATAAAAAGGTCGGTTGCTCTACTATTTAAACAATCCAGTAAAACAACCGGAGTATTCAAATCAATTTGTAGAACGATATCAGCAATTGATACAAAATGATTTAACTGCTCTATCAGGAAGTATCCGGATGCGGAGTGTGTATGGTCAACATCAGCAAAAAGGTGAGAGTGAACAACCCGTTCGTTGCCTATATCGTGTTCATGAAAAAAAAGCTTGATCCCCACCATATAAAACGAGAAGAGGATTACCAACCCCCATTTCAATGGACACGATATATCGTTGTTTTTTCTCACCGAGCTACAAAAGTAGACGAAAAAAAGAGTTTTTCCAAGAGCATAAGATAAAATGGGGCAAAATCGTTCAAATGTAATGTAAGTTCAAAATCATATTTAATCCGTTTTCTTTATGTGGAATATCTTCCAATATTTTACTAACTTGCCGCGGTGTAAAGTGCATGATTTGTAATTTTTAAAATTTTAGTCCAAAATCGCGGATAGAAAATAATATATAATAACAGGATGCCCATAGCTAGCGTGAAACTAAGCCACATGATTGAAACATCCAGCTCTACTTTCCTATTCGGATTAATTATTGTATGGTTATTGCACCGCGATCATAGTAATTTGAAAGATTTGTTTTCTAAAAAAGATATGAATGTCATAACTATCAAGTGGAGACCTTGTTAAAAAATGAATTCGGTATAAACCATATCACCCTGCAAATTGAGTATAAAGGATGTGAGGATAACGACGAGCTGATTTTTCTTCGGGATAAAACAAAATAGCTACGAATGTTGTATATTTGTTTCGCAAATGAGATGTTATACAGCATAAGTAATAGAACAGGAGTCAAAAAACATTCATTAAATAATTTAATATTCAAACAATGAGAAAAGAAATTCTGACAAATATTGAAGACTTGAATAGGTACTTGATGAAAATTGAAAAAATATTTCCAACTAAAGACTTATTGTCAACCGATTTTGATAAGAAGAAGATTAAATCTTATTACAAAAACAGTAGTTCGGGATACAAATTTTTTCATTCAAAAGAGGGAGCTTTTCATATGGCGCTTAATTATGATGGCGTTTTCAACAAGGAAGGGTACCTTACTCAAGTGAAAGAAATTTCTTCTCTAATTACAGAAAAAGACACATCTTGCGTCCTTGAACTTGGGTGTGGAAAAGGATTTAACTCAATTTTTCTAGCTAAACAATTTCCAAACATTAAATTTATTGGCATTGACATAAGTCAAGAAAACTTATTGGTTGCTAATAAAAAATCACGATCAATGGATAATGTATCCTTTTCATATGGTGATTATCACAATCTAGAGTTTAAAAATGAATCTTTTGACCTGATATTTGAAATCGAATCTATTTGTTATGCTGATCAAAGAAAAGTCTTACAAAACTGCTATGACAAGTTAAAACAAAACGCGATTTTCGTCTTATATGATGGATTCAAAATGGATGGTTTTGAAAACCTTCCTGAAGAGTTAAAAATCGCGGCTAAACTTGTTGAAAAATCAATGGCAGTTAATAACACTTTAGAAATAGGCGAATGGCTTAAGATTGCTAGTGAAATTGGTTTCAAAATTAAATCATGTGAAAACATATCTTGGGCGATGATGCCCAATATAGGTAAGTTTCAAATATTAGCGAGAGGTTATTTTAAATATCCTTTTCTATCAAAACTGTTGTTGACCTTTCTTCCGAGAGAAATGGTCATGAATTCAATTGCTGGATTATTAATGCCTTTCACAGTATCTAACCATGCTCAAGGGTATTATAAAATCATTCTTGAAAAATAAAAAATTGGTTCAAAATATTCATTTTGCATTTTTAAAAATTTTCATCTGTATTAATAGATCAGGTTGCAAAACCTATTCCTAAGATAGTTGACTTTTTGTCGTTGATTTTGGACATTTTTATTTTATTCAAACATTCTGTTTTTACAAGATTTCAGAACTTTACATGAAAACCAATCCAACACACGTGTTGAGAGATAGTAGATGCCCCCTTAGCCATCTATTTCTATGGTTCTCCCTATACCGACCCGGCAGACCCGATCATCGGGGCGTACACGATCATGAAGTAAAAGAGAAAAAGGCTATGAGAAAAGTGGTTTTATTACTGATTGTAGTAATAAGTATTGCATGTAAAGGTCAAGCTCAAGAAAGAGAAATTTTGACATCTGATAGCGTAAGGTTATTTGTAAAAGTTAAGGGGACAGGAACACCTTGCTTGTATTTACATGGCGGACCAGGTTCCGGCAGCTACTGGCTTGAGAAATTTTTTGGGGATTACCTGGAGCAACAGTTTCAAATGATCTATTTAGACCAAAGAGGTGTATCCCGTTCATCGTCACCCAAAGACAATAACTATTCATTGGGCAGAATGATTATGGACTTTGAAGAAATTAGAGAGGCACTTGGAATCAAAGAATGGTTAACGTTGGGACATTCGTTTGGAGGTATTCTTCAAATGGCTTATGTCGAAAAATATCCGCAATCCATCAAAGGAATGATAATGATTAACTGCACCCTAAGTATGAAAGAAAGCTTTTGCAATAGCTGGATTCCAAAAGCAGCTGAATTTTCCAGAGTAAGCTATACTTTGCCAAAAAACGACTCTCCTGATTCCATATTAAATGAAATGATGGAAGTTGCCAAAGCTATGGATGAGAATGGAGTAAGATGGAAAATGGCCTATTCTTTTCAAAAAAGCGACAGTATAATGAATTCAAGCTATCGTGAAATTTCAAACTGGAATAACGATTTTAGTTCCAAAGCCCTAAATATTGATGACTACTGGAATGATTATACGACAGAAACAGCTAAGGTGAAAATTCCCGTTTTATTTTTCTACGGGTATACCGATTGGATGATTGGACCTAAACACTACCTGAACGTGAAATTTCCTAATATGATACTTTGGGGTAGTGATGTTGGACATATGCCTTTTTTAGAAAATCGTGAAGATTTAGAAAAAGCAATAGATAAGTATATAAGTATAATGTAAAATCGAGAAATCGCCCGCAACATCCTATAATTCAAAACTTACCGTAAACAACAATAAAAAACAATGATAATGAAATATCTGACCAATTTTTTAGGACTGATCATCCTCCTGACACTTTTCGGTTGTGCTCAAAACCGTGACAGTGCTATATTTGAAATGGCTGACGAAGAGATGGTCGCACCAACAACCGAACAAGTAATCGACGAAACAGATGAAACGGTAGAAAAGGTAGAACGAAAATTAATCAAGGAAGGACGGGTCGAATTCGAGACAAACGATTTGAACTCGACTAGAAAAACCATTTTTGAAGCTGTCAAAAAATACAAAGGTTACGTTTCTTCAGACCAGGAATTTAATTCCCCGGGAAGAAAGAGCAATACCGTTATCATTCGTGTACCGGCCGACAATTTTGACAATTTACTTAGTGAAGCTACTCAAGGCGTTAAAAGATTTGAAAGTAAGGAGATTAACGTGAAAGATGTAACCGAGGAATTTCTTGACATTCAAGCGAGACTTAAAACGAAAAAGGAACTTGAACAACGGTTTATTGACCTTCTAAAAGTAGCTAAGAACGTTACTGAAATATTGGAAATTGAAAAACAAATTGGGGAACTGAGGTCAGATATTGAATCAATTGAAGGTCGACTAAAGTACCTGCAAAACAGGGTGTCGTTTTCAACATTGACAATGACGTTCTACGAGACTATTCCAAACGAAACGGAATTTGGGCAAAAATTCAAAAATGGTCTTAGAAACGGCTGGGACAACTTGATTTGGCTGTTTGTCGGGCTGACCAATATCTGGTCATTTATCTTAATTGCAATTGCCCTTGTATTTGGAGTTAGGGTTTACAGAAAAAGGAAAAAACACCGTAGTTAACATCAAAGGATAATCGCTTTTTTTAGTGGACACTTATGAAATGAAACACACATGTTATTGATTTTTTTTCTCAAATATGGTATTTTTGTCACGTGAATGAGAAGACTATTATCTAAAACAATTATAGATGACCATTTCAACAGAACTCATATTGCTGGTTGGTTCAGCCTTGTTTTTTATCAGTATGCTGGTAGGGCAAGCGGGACACCGTTTTGGAGTGCCCATTTTGTTGCTTTTTCTTTTAGTGGGTATGATATTCGGCGCCGATGGGTTCGGACTTGAATTTGAAAATATACAAATGGCACAAGCCATTGGCTCTGTCTGCTTGGCCATTATTCTATTTTCAGGGGGCTTAGATACCCGCTTTTCGGAAATAAAACCGGTTATCGGTCCCGGAGTGGTACTGGCTACCGTGGGAGTGTTGATGACGGCTATTTTCACGGGGTTGTTCACCTATTGGATGACCGATAGGTTTTTCCCCGCTTTGGGGTTAGGGCTTCTCTCGTGTATGCTGCTTGCTTCAACGGTTTCGTCAACCGACTCGGCATCCGTTTTCGCGATTTTGCGTTCGAGAGGCCTGACGCTGAAAAACAACCTCCGCCCGTTACTTGAACTAGAAAGCGGTAGCAACGACCCGATGGCCTATTTGCTAACGGTAATGTTTATCGACATCATTCAATATGGTGAAAACCCCAACTACCTGACGGTGGGAATAAATGTGGTGATTCAACTGGTGGTGGGTACCGCGATGGGGATTCTGTTGGGACGTTTGGCAGTAAAAATCATCAACAAGGTTAAAATGGATAACGATTCATTTTATCCAATTATGCTGCTTGTCTTCGGGGTGTTTATCTTCGCATCCACCTACTTTTTGAAAGGAAACGGCTACTTGGCGGTTTACATCGCCGGTTTGGTCATCGGGAATTCCCGTTTTGTGCATAAACGCTCCTCCATGAGATTTATGGATGGGTTCGCGTGGATGAGCCAGATATTGCTGTTCCTCACGCTTGGACTGCTGGTTAATCCAAGCGAGTTGGTTGAGGTGATTATCCCCGCGCTTATCATCTCTGCTTTTATGATCATATTTGCACGTCCAATCACGGTTTTCTTGTGTCTGGCTCCTTTCCGTAAAGTGGGTTTTAAAGACAAACTGTATGTATCGTGGGTGGGATTGCGTGGCGCGGTTCCGATTATTTTCGCCATTTTGCCCTTGGCAGCTGGGGTTCCTGGTTCGCGATTGATATTCAACATCGTGTTTGTGCTCACCCTTGTTTCGTTGTTGATGCAGGGAACCACGCTGCCGGCTATGGCACGCATGTTTGGGTTGGCTGAAAAACCGAAACAATATAGACCTTTTCAGGATTTTGACGTGGACTTTTCAGAAGAGATAAAGTCGGTAATGACAGAGATCCTGATTACCGAAGAGACGCTGAGTTACGGTAAAAACTTGTTGGAACTGCCCTTCCCTGATAACACCTTGGCGGTTATGGTAAAGCGGGGTGAAAGCTTCTTTGTCCCAACAGGGCAAACCGAACTGTATCCCAACGATATTTTGTTGGTCATTTCTGACGATGAGAAGGCATTGAAAGAGACCTATAAAAACATCGGTATTTCGGATTTCACATACCGTAAAAATCAATAAGACGATAACACTTAAAACTACTTATCGTCAGACAATTTAAGAAAAACCACCTAACTGCTTGTTTTTATGAATTTATTGTCTAATTTTGACAAGCAGCATATTTTAAAAACCTAAAAAAGACCATACAAGGTGCCATTTAATGGCAATCTATTTCATAAATGTTTCGTTTCATTACAAAAAGTAAATATGAAAGATCTATCGCGTCGTAATTTTATTCGTACCGGACTTACGGGAATCGTTGGAATAACAGCTGCCTGCACAGGATTGGGGAAGTTAAAAGCTGCCCCCCGCGAGGTTATGGTTGACAATGTCAAACTGGGAAAATCGGGACTACAAGTATCGCGCATTGCTTTGGGAACTGGCACTGTAGGTGGCTCAAATGCATCGAATCAAACCCGACTGGGCATGGAACAATTTGTAAAAATGGCCCGACACGGATATGACAGAGGAGTGCGGTTTTTTGATATGGCCGATTCGTACGGATCGCATAAATACGTGGGTGAAGCGATAAAAACCCTTCCTCGTGAAAAAGTCACGCTGCTCACCAAAATCTGGACACACGAAGACGGCTCAGACAGAATTGCCCCCGTACGGGAATCCCTTGACCGTTACAGGCAGGAAATGGGCACCGATTATATCGATATTGTGCTGATGCACTGCCTGATGAGAGGCGGATGGAGCAATAACCGCAAACATTACATGGATGGACTTGCGAAAGCCAAACAAGATGGGATCATCAAAGCCGTAGGAGTTTCTTGCCATAACTGGGATGCCATGGTTGAAGCAGTAGACAGTCCCTGGGTAGATGTGATCATGGCACGCGTAAATCCGTTTCAAACCCTTATGGACAACACACCCGATGCGGTAAAAGAACTTCTTGGAAAAGCCAAAAAGAAGGGAATTGGCGTAATCGGTATGAAAATTTTTGGTGAAGGTCGTAACGTAAGTGACGAAGAACGTGAGCAGTCATTTAAATTCGCGCTTACCGAAGGAAATGTCCATTGCATGACACTGGGGATGGAATCCATTGATCAGGTTGACGATGCCGTAAACAGGGTTATGAGACTTGTAAAGGCATAGTGAATAAAATCACGATTTCACGAAATCTTATAAAACCGCCTGTTTTACAGGTGGTTTTTTCATTTTCATACCTCACCAGAGTTTATGAGTACTCACCTATCGAATAACAGCCGGTTAAACGAACCACGGCCCAGACTTCGGAAAAGTAGACGTAACCTATAAGAAGCTAAGAACTTATTCTGAATCATTTTTTGACTATCTTCGCGGCTTAGAAACAAAATATGATATTACAATACGCGAAAAAATATTCCACGTTAATTGCCGGACAACTCCTGTTCGCGACCATTTGGGTGCTTTCGCAACTCGCGATTCCAAGACTGATGGTGGATATCATCGACTACGGTATCATGGTGAACGATATGAACCAAATCGTACATCGTGGTATGCTTATGTTGCTGGCAACCGTGGTGAATATTGTTTCACTGTTGATATCGATATACTTCTTAACAAGAGTAACAGCGGGTATTTCAAGGGATCTGAGGGGCGATCTGTTTGAACGAATCATCGATTGGTCGAAGGAGACCAGGGGGGGCTTCTCCAACTCTACCCTAATTACCAGAACAGTAAATGATGTAAAGCAAGTGTCGATGCTGATCGATATGTCGTTGCGCAAGATTTACACCCTGACCATCACGGTAATTGGCGCGGTGATTATCTCATTTTCCATTGACGCGAAAATGGCATTGATCATCCTGATCATCATCCCGGTTATCTTTATCCTCGCGCTTAGGCTAACCTCGAAAGCGCTTCCAAAATATAGCCGAATTCGCATGGCTATCGACCAGATGAACCAGCGTTTCAGAGAAAACGTGACGGGCATTCGCGTGGTGAAAGCTTTTAACAAGTCCGATTACGAGACGAAAAAGTTCCAAGAGGCGACGAAAGAGGCGTGCCAGGCGAACGTGCAAGCGGAATCGACCATGATGCTGTTAAGTCCCCTTGTACTGCTTTTCACCAACATACTAATCCTTATCCTGCTCTACCTGGGAGGCGTACGCTCCGTACTGGGAACGATTACCGTGGGTGCCCTGATAGGTCTGATTGAATACGCCATCATGGCCCTCAATAACATCCAACAATTCGCGTCGATCATCACCATTTTCCCGCGCTCGAAAGTGTCCATCGACAGGATTCAAGAGATACTGGCGACCGAAGAGGTGCTACAGGTAAAAGAGAGACTCCCGGGAGTCAAAGAAACGAGTGCGGGGGTGAAAGAGACGACCGCGGGGGTGAAAGAGAACGCCCCGCGAGAAAACGTCCTGCGATTTAAGGATGTCGATTTTTACTACCCCAACTCCTATGCCGCCGTGTTGCACGACATCCATTTTGATCTGAACAAAGGTGAAACCAAGGCGGTGATTGGCTCGACGGGCAGCGGCAAGTCGACCCTGGTCCGTTTAATGATGCGGGATTATGACGCGTATCGGGGGCAGATCAGCTATAACGGTCAAGATATAACGAGCCTGACCAACGAGGAGATCAATCACACCGTAACGCATATTCCCCAAACCACTTTCCTCTTCTCGGGAACCATTCGTGACAACCTTCAAACGGGTAAAAAGGACGCGTCGGATGAGGAGATCTGGGAGGTGCTGGATATGGTTCAAATGGGCGATTTCTTCCGCCAAACCGAGGAGGGATTGGATTTTTATATCGCGCAAAACGCGGTCAATCTTTCGGGAGGTCAGAAGCAACGTATTTCCATCGCACGCGGGTTGATCAGAGAGAGCGATTTTTACGTTTTCGACGACTGTTTTTCGGCCCTGGACTACTCGACCGAGAAAAAGGTGCGGCAAGCCATCCAGAAAAAGCTGTCGGACAAAGGGGTGTTGGTGATCGCGCAACGGGTAGCGACGGTAAAAGACGCGGATGAGATTCTCGTTATCGACAACGGGACAATCGTGGGTAAGGGAAACCACCAGGAACTCGAGGAGAGGTGCCTGGTCTATCAAGAGATCATCACCTCGCAAAAGAGGATAGATAAAGGGGGAGCCAAATGATGCAAAACGCGAATCAAGCAGAAGAGAAAAGGGACAATGGCTTGCCCGGTATTTCAAAAGGGGTTGGCGGTGCTGGTCGTGTCGCGGGCCTGCTGACATCAGGCAGCGCAAAGGACAGTAAGGGAACCTTATTGAGGTTGCTCAAAAACGTGGGGCCCTTCAAATGGTTCTTTATCACCGCCATCATCCTGACCCTGCTGGCCTCGGGTGCCCAAATCTTCATCCCCCGTTTGATTGGGGATATCATCAACATTATCACCTCTGTTTTCCAGCAAGATGTCGGTCTCGATTGGATCGCTTTCAGAAATGTGGCAATCATTCTTGCCATCCTCTTTATCGTTCAGTTTGGGGCGAACTATTTTTCGAACGTGCTGCTGGTCAGGATGACGCAAAAGTTGATACGCTCTATCCGTGACCAGATGCAGATGAAACTGAATCGCCTCACCTTGAACTACTTCGACCGCTCCTCCACGGGTGATCTGATATCGCTGTTGACCAACGACCTGGATAACGTCTCCAACACCCTGCAAAGCGGCTTGACCAGCTCCCTCACCGCCGTCGTCATACTGGTGGGGGTAGTGATCATGATGTTCAACATTCACGTTACATTGACATTGCTAGCACTTATCGTCGTTCCCATCGCATACCTGCTGGTCAAGTATTTGGTCAAGAAAGCGAAGCCGATATTTCAACGAAATGCCAATTATACCGGCCATTTCAACGGGCAGGTGGAAGAGATCTATAACGGCGAGGATATTGTAAAGCATTATAACCTGGGTGAAGAGTTGAAAGAGGAGATATCGGTTTTGAATGAAAGGCTGTACGACAGCGAATGGAAATCATCACTGGTCTCTTTTATTACCCGACCCGCGGGCGACCTGATATTAAACGCGAACTACGTGTTGATCGCCATTTTGGGCGGTAAATACGTGATTAGCGGTGCGCTTTCTTTGGGGGCATTTCAGGCGTTTATCCGATACACGCAGATGTTGCGCAATCCTTTCAACCAAGTGTTGGGCATTCTCAATACCATCATGTCTGCTCTGGCATCGGCAGAACGCATTTTCTCATTCTTGGACGCGGAAGAGACGGTCCAAACGGGCACGGAAGCACTCGATACCGCCAAAACGACCGGCGAGATCGAGTTTAATAACGTGGACTTTGGCTATACCGATGAGTTGCTGTTTAACAACGTCAACTTGAAAGTGAATCCCGGTGAGCAGCTGGCTATTGTCGGCACGACGGGCGCAGGCAAAACGACACTGGTAAACCTGCTGATGCGTTTTTACGAGATTAAGGGCGGCAAAATCATGTTGGACGGGCACGATTCGAAACGGTACCATACCGATGAGCTGAGAAAAGCCTATTCGATGGTGCTGCAGGATACCTGGCTTTTCACCGGGACCATCCGCGAAAACATTGCCTACGGTGCAGATATTTCAAACGAAGAGGATTTGTGTGACGTGCCGTTTTCAGCCATTAAACGGGCAGCTAAACTGGCGCATGCCGACAGCTTTATCGAGTGCCTGCCGGATGGGTACGACACGATGTTGAGCGAAGGGGCGACCAACATCAGTCAGGGTGAACGCCAATTGCTGACCATCGCCCGGGCCATGATCAAGAAAGCGCCCATCATCATTTTGGATGAAGCCACCTCATCCGTCGACACGCGTACGGAGCTGTTTATCCAGCACGCCATGAAGGAGCTAACTTCCAACAGCACCAGCTTCGTTATCGCCCATAGGCTTTCCACCATTCATGACGCGGACCGTATCATCGTGATGGACAAAGGCTCTATTATCGAGGTGGGTACCCATACCGAGCTACTTGAACAAGGCGGACACTACGCCGAAATGTACACGGCAGGGCAGTTGTAGAACAGGGCAGTTGTAAAACAGGGCAGTTGTAAAACAGGGCAGTTGTAAAACAGGGCAGTTGTAAAAGAAAATCCCGCTGTTAAATGGGATTTTCAGGGTCACTGATTAAAGCAATAGCTTGAGATTTCATGTCAAAACTACACAACAGCAAGCATATTTTGCCCTATTTTCCTTATGGCACTTTTTATCTCCTCCGTGCGTTCCGGTGATGGTTTTTTCATACCGTAAATATAGCTGGAAAGCAGGCTTTTGTTTATACCCAGGGTACGGGCCACGGCACTTACATTCAATTCCGGTATTTGATTAAAAATACGTGCTATTTCATTGGGATATTCCGGTTCTTTGGTTTCAGCAAAGCTGCTGATATGTATATCTTCATCTAATTCATCCCAACGCAATGCTTTCCCTTTTAGGCATATTTTGAACTTCAATCGCTGTGCGTCATTTGCTTCTTTAAGTATTGGGAATGCTTCTAATGGACGGCTGTAAACCTTGTCATCATCGGCAAGCATGTAAATACGCTCGTTCTCAAACCATATATTTTTAATTGCTTCCATTTTCGTCAAAATATTTATTCCACGCATCTATTATTTCTGATTTGTACATTTCGGCAAGTTGTAATGCTTTTCTTAGGTCACCCACTTTCAATCCGTTGTTATACACTAATTTGATTTCAGGAATTATAGCTATCTTGGCATCATCATCCCCTTTTACCACGTGTACATGGATGGGAGCGTGATCGCCGGAGAAAAAGAAAAAACGAAGTCGAAAATTTCAAAAATAGTTGGCATAACATGATTACTGTAATGCAAATTTAGGTATAAAATTTTATACCTGCAAATACCAGGCAAATAATTCCAAGAATAGTTTTACTTACAAGAAAACACAAACCAATGTAATAGGTTTTATATTTCCAATAGTAGATATTCTACTCGAGCAAATTATTTTGTTTGCAAACCACTTAAATATGCTATAAACTCATCAATATCCTTATCAGTGGTATCCCATGAACAAACCAAGCGCGATTCATCGCGTTCTTCATCCCAGGAATAGAAGAAATAACGTTCGAGTAACTTATCGGTAATCTCTTTCGGAAGGATGAAAAAGAGTTGGTTCGATTCCACCTTTTGGGTTAACTCGACACCAATTTTCTTCATTTCGGTAGCCAACCTTTGAGCGGCCGCGTTGGATCGACGTGCATTATCCAGCCAAATACCCTCTTTCAGGTAAGGAATAAATTGCGCCGAAATAAAACGCATTTTAGAGTAGAGTTGCGTGGTCTGTTTTCGGTAATATTTCAGGTTTTCAGCAAGTTCTTCGCGTAGCGGAACAATGGCTTCACCCATCATCAAGCCGTTTTTCGTGCCACCCAACGTGAAAATATCCACACCACAATCAACCGTTATTTCTCGCAATGAAACATCTAAATTGTCGCATGCATTGGCCATTCGTGTGCCATCTACGAAAAGGTACATATCGTGCTCGTGAGCCAAACCGGCAAGTGCTTTCAACTCGCCAGGGGTGTAAGCCGTACCCAGTTCTGTTGTTTGCGATATGGCAATAACCTTGGGTTGCGAGTGATGCTCGAATCCGAAACCGTGCAGAAGCGGTCGAACCAATTCGGGGGTAAGTTTTCCGTCGGGCGTGACAATCTCTTTCAGTACACAACCCGTGAATTTCGCGGGTGCGCCACACTCATCCACCGCGATATGGGCTGTTGATGCACAGATAATGGAGTGAAACGGCAACAGGCAAGCCTGCAAAGCAACCACGTTTGCACCCGTTCCGTTAAAAACGAACATCGGTTGTATCTCTTTTTCGCCCAACAACTCCCTTACCGCGTCTTCGGCATGCCGCGTCCACGCGTCATCACCATAAGCAACCGTGTGGTTCGTGTTAGCTTCGGCAATAGCCTGCATGATACGGGGATGCACTCCTGAATTATTATCACTTCCAAAGCTTCTCATAGGTTTTTGTTTTTTGTACTACTGCTTCCTCCGATGCGTTCGGTTTGAAGGTAACGATATACTATACGTTACGTTAGGAACCGCTGTACACCGTTCGCCTGATTCCAATGCAAATTTGGGTGTAAATAATAACACCTGCAAATGTTAAGCAAATATTTTCAAGAATGATTTAACTGGCAAGAAAACATGGAGCAATATTGTTGTTTCACATCACGAATGTTGTATATTTGTTCCGTTAATACGCTATATAGATGTGACGGGTAAGTTTAGCAACCAAAAATATAGACGGTCTGCAAAAGCCGATGGGCTAACCATAGTGTATGACAAAAAAATAGTAATATCGAACTTTAAATGTGGAGACCAGCATTCACCATAAAAAAGGGGCGTATTCCGAAAAGCCTTACGAGTAGGAGTAATTTTAAAATATTAATAACCATGGGTGACAAGTATCCAAAAAACAAACCGGGAAAAATCATCATTGATGATGAAAAGAAAGTCAAAGATTTAGAAAAAGGAATTCGTGCCGAAATTAATGATCCGGAGATAGATCAGAAAAATAAACCTATTGCAGATCAGGATGAACTTCAATCAAAGTGATTGAAGTAATCACCTCATTGTGATTTTATCCACGCTCAACCCCACGCTATCCTCGATGTCTAACATGGCATTGATGAGGTATACCTTGTCGAAAAAGTGCAGGTTGTCAACCGTTACGCGTGTTTCACGGATTCTTTTCTCCCGAAGGAGTTGTTGCCGCTTGGTGCCGTTTAATAGGTATGTATCGGGGGTGAAAAAAAGGTCATCCTTACTGAAAACGACGTTACTAAACGAAGTATCGGTAATGCAACTGTTCTTCACGATCAGTATTTCATCGCAATCTCCCTTTTCTTGTAGCAACGTGTTGAGCACCGACCGATCAGAATACTTAAAAGAATAGGCCACGTCGGCCTCCATCAGTTTGAGCGAATCAATCTTTTTCCGTCGGTAAGCGGTAAACGTGATGCTGAGGATCTGCTCGTGGTATACCACGCTGCATTTCACCTTTTTGCTTTCTTTTAACCCTATCGGAACCTGTGCCGATAAATCGGGCAGTACAGGAGCATGGAAGCCGAAACAAAGGGCGGTATCGCGCATTCGCGCTTGATGCGCCTCAATGCCTTGCACAATGCCGTTTTTAATACAAATAGTTTCGAGAAACATGTTGATCGCTTAAAAGGGTAGATATACTTTTTGGATGGCTTCGTTGTATTCGCTTTCGCATTGGCTCTCAATGGTGATGCCACCGCCACTGCGGAAGTACATCTTGCCATTCTCCTCCTCGATAAAGCGGATTAAAACGCCCGAATCGAGGTTCTCGCCATCAAAATAGCCCACTACCCCACTATAGAAACCGCGGGGTTGTTGTTCGCATGCCCGTATAATGCGCAGGGTGGCTTCACGGGGTGTACCCGCGATAGAACCTGCCGGAAGCAGTTTGAAAAAAAGGGTTCCCAAACTAAGCAGGTAGTCGGCTGGGAGGGTGCCTTCAACTTCAGAGCTGGTTTGCAGAATGGTACCGTTATTCGTTTTTAACCTGTCGATGTACCGATAACGGTTGACCTTGACCTTTGTCGCCACCCGTCCTAAATCATCGCGGGTAAGCTTCGTAATCATCTCATGCTCGGCAACCTCCTTCCGGTCGTTGAGCAACCTCCCGGCTGCATTAGGCAGGTCGGCGTCGATGGTCCCCTTCATCGGGTGCGAGAAGATTTTCCCGTTCCTTATCATTACGAATCGCTCGGGGGAAAAGCAGACAAACTTCCCGGGTACATAAAGACGGTATTTTGCTTGGCTGCGCTCGAAAATTTCACGCAGCGACAGTGACGTCTCAACAGGCGTTTTAATGGTGAGGTTGAGCAACAACGTTTCGCCTGCACGCAATGCCTCCATCGCACAACGGAACCGTTCTTCGTACGTTTCAAAGCTTTCGGGATAACGTTCAAAAACGAAGTCCATCGGTGCATTAGGGATCTGTTTAGCGTTAGTAATACCGTTCAGATCGAAAAGAACATGGTTTTGTCGCAACGGGTTTTCAATAAAAAACCCCTCGCTCATCTCGAAGTTTACAGCGAACAGAAACGGGGTTTTCGTTCTCCCCGCCTCGTTCATCTTGGCCGCGATTTGATGGCAATGGATAAACATGCGGCAAAGTTACAACAAATGATCCTGAATTTCCCGCGTCTCCCTCGCTTCAAGATTGTTCGCAAGCGCAATATTTATTATCTTTGCCTCTTCAAATTAAAATAAGAGTCAACAGGAAATGGCAAAAGAATTAAAGGAGCTTACCCCTCAGGCGAAAGATTACTCGCAATGGTACCTAGATTTGGTGATCAAGGCCGATTTGGCAGAAAACTCCGCCGTACGGGGGTGCATGGTGATCAAACCCTACGGGTTCGCGATATGGGAGAAGATGCAGCGTCAGCTGGATGATATGTTCAAAGAGACGGGGCACATGAACGCGTACTTCCCCCTGTTTATTCCAAAATCATACCTGAGCCGTGAGGCCGACCATGTGGAAGGGTTCGCGAAAGAGTGTGCCGTTGTTACGCACTACCGGCTGATGAACGATCCCGAGGGCAACGGCCTGATCGTGGATCCCGAGGCGAAACTGGAGGAGGAGCTGGTAGTTCGCCCCACCTCCGAGACCATCATATGGAGTGCCTACAAGAACTGGATACAGTCCTACCGAGACCTTCCCATACTTATTAACCAGTGGGCCAACGTGGTGCGTTGGGAGATGCGTACCCGTCTCTTTTTGCGTACCACCGAGTTCCTGTGGCAGGAGGGTCATACCGCCCACGCCACCAAAGAAGAGGCAATCGCGGAGACCGAGCAAATGATCAACATTTACGCCGAATTTGCCGAGAAGTACATGGCCATGCCGGTAGTGACAGGGTTTAAAACAGAGTCGGAGCGATTCGCCGGGGCGGAAGAGACCTATACCATCGAAGCACTGATGCAAGATGGCAAGGCATTGCAGTCGGGTACCTCTCACTTCCTGGGACAGAACTTCGCGAAGGCGTTCGACGTGCAGTTCACCGACCAGAATGGAAAGCTGGAGTACGTGTGGGCCACCTCGTGGGGTGTCTCCACCCGCTTGATGGGGGCGCTGATCATGTCGCACTCCGACGATAACGGCCTGGTGCTCCCACCCAAACTGGCACCTTACCAAGTGGTCATCGTACCGATATATCGAAACGAAGAGCAACTGAAAAAGGTTGACGAGAAGGTGAAAGGAATCATCGAGCGACTGAAAGCACTCGGTATCAGCGTCAAGTATGACAACGCCGATAACAAGAAGCCGGGCTGGAAGTTCTCAGAGTACGAGCTCAAAGGAGTGCCAGTACGCCTGGCGATGGGAGCCCGTGACCTGGAGAACAACACCGTGGAGGTGGCCCGTCGTGATACCCTCACCAAAGAGACCTTACCGGTAGACGGTATCGAGAACCATATCAAGCAACTGCTGGACGAGATACAGGAGAATATCTACAAGAAGGCGGTCGATTTCCGGGATTCGCAAACCAGAGAAGTGAACTCCTATGACGAGTTCAAAGAGGAGATCGAGAAGGGGGGATTCCTCCTGTGCCACTGGGACGGAACGCCCGAGACGGAGGCACTGATCAAGGAGGAGACGAAAGCTACCATCCGCTGTATCCCATTAGAGGGTGATAAAACGCCGGGCAAATGCATGGTCACCGGCAAACCCTCGACGCAACGGGTACTATTCGCACGGGCCTACTAACCATATCATAATCATAATCATAATCACCATGTTCGACAACAACCATCATGCTTTTATAGCCATCAACGACGAAAAGGAGGTATGCCTGGTTCCCCGCATGGCAAACCGCCACGGCCTTATCACCGGTGCTACCGGAACGGGAAAAACAGTCACGCTGCAAACCCTCTCCGAAACATTTAGCGACATGGGGGTGCCCGTGTTCGCCGCCGATATGAAGGGCGACCTCTCCGGGGTGGCCAAGATAGGGGGCAACAAGGAGAGCGTCAACAAACGGGTGGAGCAGTACAACCTCCATGAAAAGGGGTTCGAGTACAAGCCCTTCCCGGTGCGTTTCTGGGACGTGTTTGGCGAACAGGGACACCCGGTGCGAACCACCGTTACCTCCATGGGTCCCCTGCTGCTGGAACGGCTACTCAACCTGAACGAGACACAAGGCGCCATCCTCACGATGGCCTTCCGTATCGCGGACGATAACGACCTGTTGCTAATCGACCTGAAAGACCTGCAAAAGATGCTGCAGTTCATCGGCGATAACCGGCGAGAATTCACCACTAAATACGGCAACATCTCCCCCGCCAGCATCGGCGCCATTCAACGGGGGCTGATGCGGCTGGAGAGCGAGGGAGCGGATAAATTCTTCGGTGAGCCGGATCTGGAGATAACCGATTTCATCCAGACGGAACAGGGCAAAGGGGTGATCAACATTTTAGCCGCAGATAAACTGATGAGCTCCCCGCGGGTATACACCACCTTCCTCTTGTGGCTGCTCGACGACCTATACGAAACCCTGCCCGAAGTGGGCGACCTTGATAAGCCGAAACTGATCTTTTTCTTCGACGAGGCTCACCTGCTGTTCAACGATATGCCCTCCTCGCTGCTGGAAAAGGTGGAGCAAATCGTGCGGCTCATCCGCTCCAAAGGGGTAGGTGTTTACTTCTGCACGCAAAACCCGGCGGATATACCACCAGCTATACTCGGGCAGTTGGGTAACCGGATACAGCACGCCCTACGAGCTTACACGCCCAACGACCAGAAGGCGGTCCGCGTGGCGGCCAACACGTTCCGTACCAACCCCGCGTTCGATACCGTGGAGGCGATTACCCAACTCAACACCGGTGAGGCACTTGTCTCGTTCTTAGATGAGAAAGGGGCACCGCAGATGGTAGAGCGTGCCAATATCCTGCCCCCACAGGGACAGATTGGCCCCATCACCGTGGGCGAAAGGGATCAACTGATCCGAAGCTCGCTCATCTACGGGGTGTACGAAAACTACATCGACCGGGAGTCGGCCTATGAGATCCTCTCCAAGAAACAGGAGTTGCTAGAAGAGGAGAGAAAGCGCGCGGAAGAAGAGAAAGAGCGCATCCGTCAACAGAAAGAGGCCCAAAAAGCGGCGCTTGAAGCGGAGAGGGTGAAACGGGCCGAAGCACGGCAAAGGAAAGCCGATCGAGGCATCTTGGGCGAGTTCATCGACCAGGTGGGTAAAAGCACCAAACGACAGATCAGCTACCAGATAGGGAGAAGCATCACCCGCGGTATCTTTGGCGCGTTATCTAAAAAATAGCAGAATAAACGAAACATGGAACGGTGCGAAGAACAGCACACGGAACGAAACACAGAACCTGTATCACCCCGAAAGATCCGACCGGTCGTCGATTGGTTTATTCGCCTCGTTAAAGGTGCCCTGGTAGGTATCGGCTTTATCCTACCCGGGCTGTCGGGAGGGGTATTAGCGGTTATCTTCGGGATTTACAACCCGCTGATTCGCTTCCTGGCCAACATCCGCTATAAGTTCCTTAAAAACGTGCTTTACTTTCTTCCCGTGGGCATCGGTGCCGCTATCGGCATCGTCCTCTTCGCCATCGTGGTAGAAAAAGCGTTCGGTAAGTACGCCGCCCAATTCGTCTGCCTCTTCGTCGGCTTCGTGGCCGGCACCTTCCCCTCGCTCTACAAAACGGCCGGCATGCAGGGTCGTGGGAGATCGAGCATCCTTATCCTGATACTCTCCACCCTGGCCATCTTCACGCTGATGCTGCTGGGGGGACGGCAACTCACCGAGGTTACACCCAACCTGATGGTATGGCTCGGTTCGGGTCTTCTTATGGGGTTGGGACTGATCGTTCCCGGCATGAGCCCCTCCAACTTCCTGATATATTTTGGGCTATACGATAAAATGGCAATCGGCATCAAGGATTTCGACTTCGGGGTCATCATCCCCCTTGCCATCGGCTTCATCGTCTGCGTGTTGCTGTTCGCCAAGGCGGCGGCCTGGCTCTTTAAGAATCATTACTCAGGTATGTACCACTTTATCTTGGGGATGGTGATAGGCTCTTCCCTGGCTATCTTCCCCACCGTGGTCTTTCCCGCGTTCACCCTGGAAGGCCTCTCGGCAGCGGAACTAAGTTTCGTGGGCTCGCTACTCTTTTGCGCGGTTCTCTTTATCGTGGGTACCGTGGCTTCCTACCTCTTCAGCAAAGTCGAGGAGAGATACCCCCGCGAGCCGTTCTTTTAGACGAACCGCCGCTTTTAATCGACCAAAGGGCTATTTGCATCGACCAAGCCCTGTTTTTAAACCATAAAAGACTGTAAATGTGACTCTTAAATCGAAAAAAGATTTGTTTTTCATTAAACTTTGCGCTATATTTGAACTCCTATAAATCAACTGAGAAGTTTAATTATTCACCCTTAATTAAAACGCAAAAAAGATGAAGAAAATTACATGGATAGCTTTGATTGCTATACTCGTCATGGGCTGCACGTTAGGTGCCCAAGATAACAGGAGAGATGAAGATAGGAGCGATCAACAGCCTCCCCAAGCTCCCTCCCGAATGGAAAACCGATTTTCGGCTAAAGACCGTGCAGAATCCATGGGAAAAGAGTTGGAATTGACCGCTGAACAGGTGGCAAAAGTACAAGCGTTATTTGAAAAACAAGATGCGGAACGGGCCGAGCAGATGGCCGCGCAGCGTGAAAGAAGGGATCAAGCCGAGGGCGACCGGGAAGCACGCCGTAATGAGATGCGAGAGGCCCGTGAAAAGGCAGTAGCAGAACAAGATGCCGAATTAGAGAAAATCATCGGGAAAGAGAAAACCGAACAGTGGAAGGAGTTGCGTGAGGAGCGCCAAAGAACATTCCGCGATGCTAACCGCCAGGGACACCGCGATGCGCCTCAACGCCGTTAGTGATGGAACTACTTATCCCAGGTAAAGCGCGCCAAATAACGTGAAACGTTATAAGTAACCTAAAGCGCTAATCAACGAAAGCGTTAACCAACGGCACCATAGTACTTCTCATGGAGTCGTTGGAACGTTTTCGTCTCTTTAAAGCGGGTAAGCCAGTTGTTCAAGCTATCTAACAGCATAGGCGATCCTGCCCGCACTGCCCACGACTCCAATTGCGTGAAACTGATATCAGTATCGGTATCGATCTCAGGGAGGGTATGAATTAACCGCAACGCCACCTGCTCATCGCAGACGGTGAAATCGATATCGCCCGCGGCCACCATCATCACCAACTGCTCCACCTCATACCTGGGATCTTCGACAATGAAGATGGTATCCCCGATCTCATGCGACAGGTTATCGAGCCGAAGGATGGCCGGCGAGTTACTGGCAACGTGTATCACCTTTTTCGCCAGGTTCAAGTGTTGACGAATCGGCTCTACCCCATCATTGAACTCAGCCTTCCGCTGAACCAGTACCTGCTTGTTTAGGGTGATAGGAATGGTGAAAGCGACCCGTTCTCGCAGTTCAGTATTCACCGGGATGCTCCTCGCGATAAGATCGTACCGCTGCTTGTGGAGTCCCTTCACGTTATCCTCCAAGCTATTTTCTAAAAACAGGTTAACCTCTATCCCCCACTCGCTCTCCAGCGCTTGCATCATCTCCAGCTGAAACCCGCGAACCGTATCGCCCGACACGAAGTAACCAATGCTATTGTAATCGGTAACCACGTTCAGTTCACCTGAAGCCAGAATCTCCTCCAAGTCCCTCTCCTCGTTCGACTTACTCAGGGAACGAATCATATAGTTCCTGAGCCACACCATGGCAGTGATGGCTATCAATAGAAGTACGACATACGTAACCAATCTTCTGGAGACCTTCATCGCTTACAGATTAGTTATTCAAGTTCACAGAAACACCCATTTTAAAGAGGAAGGGGTTAACCGGGTAATTGGGTAACGAGAAGTACTCCGTGGGTTTTAACAGCTTTGACGCTGCATTGTAAAACATCACGAAGAAACGGGTCTGTTGCAGGTGGAAGTTCGCGTAAATGGTGGAGATCGGGTAATTGCCAATCTCTTTCTCATCCTGGTTGTAGAATTGCAGCAACGCTGGCTCGTAACCCGGAACGTAGTACTTGGTGTGCCAATGCGCATCAACACCGACCTGCATTGTCAACACCTTCACGATCAGGGCTTGCAAGTAGAGGTTCGAGTAGACGCTTAAGGTAGGAACGGGAATCACCTCCTGGCTGCTTGACGCTTGATACACCACCCGGTTATCCCAATTAAAGACACCCAGCCGAATATCCTGATCGAGCCGTACCGTCAAGAGCTGCACGTTATCCCCCTCCTGCGAAAGCATCCTGTCCCGATTAAAGTAGATGTAGTTCTGCAGGTTCTCCACACCCGCGCTCACGGTACTGTTGGTGAACGGGATATGCAACTTCCCGCCCAGGTAGACCCGACGCGTATCACCCAACTTTTGGTTCCACTTAAAGTACTTCGAGAAATAGTTCTCCTGTAAATACTTTGGTCTTAAATTCTTGACATATGCCTCGGCGGAGAGCGTGGTACGCCGACCGGCAATATTGAAGCCTGTCTGCACGTCGCCCATTAACCTGAACTCGCCAAGGTTGACTCCCAACACGCCCAGGTCGGCACGAATATTGAACAGCAGGTTCTCACCCTGCTGCTTGTTTAGTATCCCCCCGAGGGTAACAGCGCTCTCCCGGTGTTGCGCATACCCCGTACCCACCGTGTCCCTCATGGAGTAATTGCGTAAGTCATACTCGAGGAAAGCGGTCAAGCCAAACTTGACCCATTTTTTAAACCCCTCCCTGAGACTTAACGCCACGATGTTCTTGAAAGAGGAGAAGCGAACACTGTCATCGACCGCCCCCATGTAGTAGCGGTTCGGGTAAAACTGATCAATCCGCTGCATGGATACGCCACCTACGTTCACCAGGGTGGTATCGTGGGACAAGAAACGGCGAAATTGATCGGTATAAGACGATGAGAAGCTGAGACTGGCCACCGGTACGAAGTCGCCACGTACCTTAACGGTATCATCGCTAACGGTATCATCGCTCTTGACAACTTCATAATACCCCAGGTTGTACCTCCCGGAGAGGAAAAAACGGTTGTTTCCCAGCGTGTTCCAGGTATTCGTGAACTTTACCGGGATATCCCTCGGGTTAAACTGCTGCCGGATCGCATCGGGGTCGGTAATAAACAGGTCGTTGGTAATCCCCCCATTCTCGAAATGGCTTATCTTACCAAGGTTCACGTAAGCGTGGGCCTCGATTCGTTCGGACAGGTAGTTGCCGAAAAGCGAGAAGTTGTTGTGGCGGGTCGCCTGCGAATTGTAGTGCCCCCGGGCGTTAATGAGGTCCACATCGAGCCCCACGTTCAAACTTTTCCCGAAGTTGGTAGTGAGCCTCGCGTTGAACCGATCCTCACGCGTTTGGTTGTTACCGGAGCGGTAATAGTTGAGCCTCGAATAGGGCACGCGGGTATTCAGGAAAAGCTGTTCATCAGGCTTCCTCAAGAAGGGGAAATACGCGTTGTTAAATATGAACGTCTCGGTCTCGCCCCGATCTGAAAATATTTTTGATATCACCGGTGAGCCCATCGTACCCAAATGGCCCATAGCCACGGAATAACCATCGGCCAGCGTGGAGTGCTGAAAGTTGTGGATCACGGTATCTGACTCGGCAGGAATCCGGTCACCCGTCCTCGGGTTTAGCTTCCAATGGAACATCCTGGGCGGTGGTTGAAGCGAATCCATCTCTACCTCATCATCATGAGCCAGGCTGTCTAAGCTTAATGAACGGTCTACAACGCTATCCGGCAACATAGCGGAATCACTAATACCCTCCACCTGCCGGGGAAGCAGGTTCAACGAATCGGGGTTCGTCGTTATCTTCGACGAATCGGGCAGAATGACCCTGGCTTGTGGCCAAACGGTGGCCACGTGCACCAAACAAACCAGCAAGGAGATAAACAGCTTCTCTTTCATCGGGGTTTAATGTACATAAAGCCGTAAGGCTGCCTTTACACCGTGCAAATGTACATAAAAAAACGAAATTAAAAGAAATACCCAACCGAGAGAGAGGCGATCCACATCCGTGTTTCGGGCTGTATGATCGTACCCATGTAACGAATGGCAGACATGTTATTGAGTACATGTTTAAAGCCAACACCCACGGTCACCTGGTTATTGACCTCTACCCCGGCTTCGGCCGCGATCCCCACGTTCCACTGTTGTATCATGTAAGCGTTGCTCGACTCTTCATCTAGGATACGGATTTTCGGTTCGTACAAGCTCCACTTCGTCTTCAGGTACTCTCCCTCGTACGTCTGCTTGATATGTTGGTGGGCAACAGGAGAGAAAGAGGCTACTCCGCCACCCATCACGTAGAGTCTCGTGTTTTCAGAGAGCTTGAACTTCGTTTTCAGGTAGAGGGGTAGATGAAACACGTGCCGGCTAACATACCCTTCCAGGGAGAGTCCCTCCGGAACATCCATCCCTTGCGTGTATCTTGCGGCGTTGATGTTTGCCCCGCAATAGTAATAGCTCAACTCGGCCTGCAGCCCGAAGACTCCTGAAAACATGTACTCTCCCATCAATCCACCGTGCACCCCGAACCGGGGGTCGTGAATATCGAGTTCCACATTACCCATGGTCATGTTCATACTGGAGATATTTCCCCCACCCTTCACACCCGCGCGAAACTGTGCGAACGAAGGCAGTGTCGTTAGTAGCAACGCGATGAACCATACGGTTTTTTTACTCATAACAGATCCTATTAAAGTATTAAAGTCATATTACACGGCATGTGATTACCATGATCGGAAACTGATGAATGCCGTAAGCATCACGTTAGAGAGGTTAAACGCCTCCTCCAGTTCTACCTTGTGTCCTTCCACCTTAATGGAATTCACGTTGCCCACGGTAGAAGACAGCTTAAGTCCAACTCCCGTAGTCGCGTTCACCTTGTACTCCCCGGAGAATCCCACGTTAAGACCCACGGCCACCGCGTTGCTTTTAATGACCACGCCATCGAGCGTAGCCGGGTTCGAGTAAAAGAGCGGGCCAATAGCGACAGACGAGACCAGGAGCAACTTCTCCGATTGATTTCGACCCACGTACGATGGTCCCACAAACAAGATGTTCTGCGACTCATTGTAGCTGTTGGCGGTACGATCAATGTCGGCAAAGTAGAGGTCATTACCCGAAATGGTGCTCGAACAAAAGTTCGCGTTCAACCCAAGTCCCCATCCTTCACGAAAGAAGTACTGGGCATCGGCATCCACGGTAAAGCCATGGCGCAACTTCTTACTCACGTTGTCCCAATTATCGTCACCCGTCTTCTCAATCTTACCCAAGCGAAGCGCATACCCTCCACCTATAGCAAAACGAAAATCCCTGAAGCTTGGCGCTACCAGTTGTTCCATTTCGGGAGAAGCATCCTGTTGCGCAACCGCAGGCGTAAAGGCCAACACGGAAAATATGGCCGTCACAAGCACAATTGAAAAAAAGCGTTTCATAACACAATTACTTTAATAGTATTCATAAATGATTGATTGGTTATCATTTCTACTCCCCAGGTTCTCAACTTGACGCATCGTGGTTTCCCCAGCTACCTCCTACATTTTACGCTCGTTGCCCTAAAGTATTCCAATAAAACGAGGCAAAGGTAACAATATTATCAAAAAAACAGTCATTCCCGGCTTGGTTTTAAATAAATCCATTATCTTTGTGGGGTAAAAACAAAAACGATGAAAGCAAACGGGTTCCATCACCACCATTTTCACACTTGCAATCAGGCGAGGTGAGGTTGACGTGTACGAACCCGCGAGACACAAGCATACCAGCCCGTCTGATTCCTGTCAGGCGGGTTTTTTTTAGTTGCCTTGAGCAAGTAACAAAAAACAAAATCGCATTACACAGAATTAAATAAAAAAAGATAGGTAGGAGCGAAAAAGTTCAAGACGATGGAAAAACTGAAAATAGCCATTCAAAAGAGCGGTCGGTTGAGCGAAAAATCGATCGAGTTGCTAAAGGAGTGCGGGATCAAGGTCTCAAACAGTGACCGCAAGCTGAAGACCAGCGCGAGCAACTTCCCCATGGAGATCCTTTTCCTGCGGGACGATGACATCCCCCAGTACGTGGAGCAAGGGGTGGCCGACATAGGCATCCTTGGCGAGAACGAGGTATGGGAGAAAGAGAAGGATGTGAAGGTAGTCGAGAAGCTGGGGTTTGCCCACTGTCGTCTTTCGCTCGCGATACCCAGGGACGAAGAGTACACGGGATTAACCTACTTCAACGGCAAGCGCGTGGCCACCAGCTACCCCAGGATACTGGGCAAGTTTTTCAAGGAAAAGGAAATAAACGTGAGAATCGAGGAACTGGGCGGAAGCGTGGAGATCGCTACCGGCATCGGTCTGGCAGACGGCATCTTCGATATCGTGAGCACGGGCAGCACCCTCATCATGAACGGGTTGAAAGAGGCGGAGACGATCGTGGAGAGCGAAGCGGTGATGATCAGCCACCAAAACCTGTCGCCCCGAAAAACCGAACTCCTCGAACAACTGCTTTTCCGTGTTAAAGCGTACAAGAACGGACAGGGCAAAACATACGTGCTTCTGAACGCGCCAAATGAAGCTATCCCCCGCATTGTGAAGCTATTGCCCGGGATGCGCTCACCCAGCATCCTCCCCCTGGCCGACGAGGGATGGAGTAGCGTCCACTCGGTCATCAACGATGATGATTTCTGGGAGATCATCGATGAACTAAAAAACCTGGGGGCAGAGGGAATATTAGTGGTTCCCATCGAGAAGATGATCCTTTAAAACAACCTAGTATATATACAGACGAAACCCCTACTCAAATGATTGGGAGCAATCTGCAATTCTTTTTAAAATAACCAATAATGAAGACGATATCCAATCCCACGCGAAACAAATGGGAAAAACTCGCACAACGACCGTTGATCAAGCAACAACGGCTAATGAAGCTGGTGGAGAAGATGTTCTACAACATCCATCGGAAAGGCGACAAGGCGGTATTGGAGTACAGCCGGAAGCATGATTTCGCCGGGCAAACGTCGCTCGAAGTGGAGCAGGGAACCATCTCCCAAGCTATTGACCAAGTGCCACAACAACTGAAGCAGGCCATCGAGCTTGCGGTGAAGAACGTCACCGCGTTCCATCTCTCCCAACGAGAAGAGGTGCGAAAGGTGGAGACCTCACCGGGAGTGACCTGCTGGAGAGAATCTCGCCCCATCGAACGAGTGGGTATCTACATACCGGGTGGAACCGCTCCCCTCTTCTCTACCGTGGTGATGCTGGGGGTACCGGCTAAACTTGCCGGCTGTCAAGAGATTATCCTCTGTACACCTCCCAACGAAGAAGGTGTAATCCATCCCGCTATCCTCTACGCGGCCAACCTGGTAGGTGTGACCCGCGTATTCGCCGTGGGGGGCATCCAGGCCATTGGGGCCATGACCTTCGGCACGGAGAGCATCCCCACGGTGAACAAGATTTTCGGCCCGGGCAACCAGTACGTGATGGCGGCTAAGCGATCGGCGCAATACTACGGCGTGGCCATCGATATGCCGGCCGGGCCCAGCGAGTTGCTGGTGATTGCCGACTGGTCGTGCAACCCCTCGTTCGTGGCGGCCGACCTGCTGTCGCAAGCGGAGCATGGTCCCGACAGCCAGGTGATCCTCTTGTCGGATGACAAACGGGTGGTCAAGGAGGTGATCAAGGAAATAGACCTGCAAATCGAGCAACTACCACGAAAGGAGCTGGCCAAACAAGCGATGAAAAACAGCAAGGCCATCCTGTTCAAGACCTTAGAAGAGTGCATGAGCTTCAGCAACTTCTACGCACCGGAGCACCTTATCTTGGCGACCGAGTTCCCCACCCTGCTGGGTCGGGATGTGGTCAGCGCGGGATCGGTCTTCCTTGGGAACTATAGCCCCGAAAGCGCAGGCGACTACGCAAGCGGAACCAACCACACGCTGCCAACCAGCGGACATGCAAAAGCCTACAGTGGGGTGTCGCTGGACAGCTTTGTAAAGAAGATCACGTTCCAATACATCACCGACGAGGGGATCAAAAGCATAGGGACAGCCGTGGAGACGATGGCCGAGGCGGAGGAGCTACACGGGCACAAGAACGCGATGACATTGCGACTCGCCTCCGTTACGAAAGCGAGCTTGACAACCGCCAGCATTGATTCCTTACTGGAAGAAGGTGCTACCCCTGAAAGGAAAGCTGTTGAAGGAACGGGAGAAGAAACGACCGAGCAGGCGATAACAAAGGCAGCAGAGAGAACGGCGGAAGAAAAAGTGGAAGAAAGGAGACCCGAAAACGATCAAAACGAAACCGAATGAATAAACCCAACAATCGAATGAAACCTTCTGACTTTGATATAACTTCGCTTGTGAGGCCCAACATTCTGGCGCTAAAGCCCTACTCGAGCGCACGGGATGAATTTACCGGCAAGGAAGGTATCTTTCTTGACGCGAACGAGAATCCATACGGGAAGTGGAACCGGTACCCCGACCCTCACCAACGGGAACTGAAAAGAGCACTGTCGGAACGAAACGGCATACCCGTGGAGCATATATTCATCGGAAACGGGAGCGATGAGGTGATCGATACGATCTACCGGGTCTTCTGCGAGCCATCGCACGACCGGGTGATCACCTGTCCCCCCACCTATGGCATGTACGAGGTGTCGGCCCATATCCACGATGTGGAGTTGGTGGAGGTGCCGCTAACCGAGCAGTTCGAGTTGGACGTGGATGCGATCCTCTCCCACCCTGCCAAGCTCGTCTTTGTCTGCTCGCCCAACAACCCCACCGGCAACCGACTGCAGAACGTGGAACAACTGCTCCGCGAGTTCCGGGGCATCGTGGTGGTAGATGAGGCGTACATCGACTTTTGCGACCACCCGGGCTTTGCCGGGATGGTGCAGGAGTGGCCCAACCTAATCGTGTCACGGACCTTCAGCAAAGCATGGGGACTGGCCGCCGCACGGGTAGGTATCGCCTACGCGAGCCGGGAAATCATCGGGCTGATGGACAAGACCAAGCCGCCCTACAACGTGAGCGCACTCAACCAAATGGCCGCACTTGAAGCCCTCTCCAAACCACGTCAGTTTGAACAACGGCTCGCCATTATCCTCAGACAGCGTGCGCTGCTGAGAGAGGAGCTAATGAAGCTACCCATCGTGAAAAAGATCTACCCATCCAACGCCAACTTCCTGTTGGTGGAGGTGGATGATGCCAACAACATATACCACTACCTGGTGGAGGAGAAGGTAATCGTGCGCAACCGCCATTCGGTCGTACCCAACTGCATCCGCATCACGGTAGGGATGCCCGAGGAGAACCGCGTACTGTTGCAAGCGCTAACCCGATACTGCTCCAAAGTATAAGGAATAGGAGTTGTCCGTTACACGGGAAGGTTATAAGCAGAAATAAATTACTGCCGTAAACAAGGAAGGGGTATACCGGTTACACGAAAATAAGGTATTCCTGTTACATGGAAAAATTGCAAGCAGAAACAAACTAAATTATGAAGAAAGTACTGTTTATCGATAGAGATGGCACCCTGATTATCGAGCCGGAAGACGAGCAGATTGACTCGTTCGAGAAACTGGAGTTTTACCCCGGCGTGTTTCAATACCTCGCGCTGATAGCGAAGGAATTGGAGTACGAACTGGTAATGGTGACCAACCAAGATGGACTGGGAACCTCCTCCTTCCCGGAAGAGACCTTCTGGCCGGTGCACAACATGATACTGAAAGCGTTTGAAAACGAGGGGGTGCGGTTCAGCGAGATACTGATAGACCGATCGTTCCCGCGAGAAAACCTACCGACAAGAAAACCGGGGACGGGAATGGTGATTCACTACATGAAGGGGAACTACGACCTGGAGAACTCGTTCGTGATAGGTGACCGGATGACCGACGTGCAGCTGGCGAAAAACATGGGGTGCCAATCGATCCTCCTAAGCGACCCAAAACAAGCGAAAGCGGTAGAAGCGACAAACGAAACAGGGACGACAGAGGTGTTAGCAACGACAAAAGCATCGGGAACAACGGGATCCCTCGAGAAGACAAAGACACCGGAAACGACAGAGGTACCGAAAGCAACGTTAACGACGAACGACTGGGGTGAGGTCTACCGTTTCCTGAAGGCGGAACCCAGAAAAGGCAAGGTGACCCGTGCAACCAGCGAGACCCGTATCACGGTGGAGGTAAACCTCGACGGTAGCGGGAAAAGCTCCATCTCCACGGGGCTGGGGTTCTTTGACCATATGCTGGAGCAGATTTCTCGTCATGGTAATATCGACCTGACCGTTCTGGCCGAGGGCGACCTGCACGTGGATGAACACCACACCATCGAAGACGTAGGCATCGCGCTGGGAGAGGCATTCAACCAAGCCCTGGGCAGCAAGAAAGGGGTGGAGCGTTACGGCTTCCTACTCCCCATGGACGACTGTCTGGCACAGGTGGCCATCGATTTTGGTGGACGTCCCTGGCTGGTGTGGAACGTAACATTCCTGCGGGAGTTCATCGGGGATATGCCCACTGAGATGTGCATGCACTTCTTCAAGTCGTTCAGCGACAACGCACGCTGTAACCTCAATATCGAAGCCCAGGGCGAGAATGAGCACCACAAGATGGAGGCGATCTTCAAGGCCTTCGCCCGAGCCATCCGGATGGCGGTCAAACGAAGCCACCCGGGAGAGATCCCTAGCACGAAGGGGATACTATAACGAATTGCTAATTGCTAATTGCTAATTGCTAATTGCTAATTGTTCATTGCTAATTGCTAATTGTTCATTGCTAATTGCTAATTGCTAATTGTTCAAGTAACATGCGAATCATACCCGCTATAGACCTCATCAACGGACAATGCGTTCGCCTCACCAAAGGCGATTACAGCACCCGGAAAACGTACAGCGACAACCCGCTGGAGGTGGCCAAGGAGTTCGAGGAGCACGGGATCAAGTACCTGCACCTGGTGGACCTCGATGGGGCCAAATCGAACCACGTGGTCAACCACCGCGTGCTACGCGAGATCGCCACCCGCACCTCGTTGAAAGTAGATTTCGGCGGCGGGATCAAATCGGACAACGATGTTCGCATCGCCTTCGAGAACGGGGCGCACCAGATTACCGGGGGGAGCATTGCAGCAAAGCAACCGGAGCTGTTCCTCAAGTGGCTGGACCTCTACGGGAGCGATAAGATTATCCTGGGGGCGGATAGCCACCAACGAAAAATAGCCACCAACGGGTGGCAACAACAACTGGAGCTGGACGTGGTGGAGTTCATCGAAGAGTACGCGCGAAAAGGGGTGCGGTACGTGATTTGCACCGACATCGCGAAGGATGGTATGCTCCAAGGCCCTTCGGTGAACCTATACAAAGAGATCCTTAGGAGTATAGATGTTCATCTGATTGCCAGCGGGGGTGTCACCTCGGTGGCCGATCTGCATCTGCTCAAAGAGATTGGCTGCGAGGGTGCCATCATCGGCAAAGCGATTTACGAGGGGAGGATATCCCTAAAGGAACTAATGCAGTTCAATAGTTGAATGCACATTGCTAATTGCACATTGCTAATTGAATTAAACATGCAAACGAAACGAATTATTCCCTGCCTCGACATCAAGGAGGGACGAACGGTCAAAGGGGTCAACTTCGTGGACCTCCGTGACGCGGGCGACGCCGTGGAGCTCGCCAAACGGTACGAGGATGAGGGAGCCGACGAGCTGGTTTTCCTCGATATCACCGCGACGGTGGAGAACCGGGGTACGCTGACCGATTTAGTGAAAAGGGTATCACAAGTGATCCATATTCCCCTTACCGTGGGGGGCGGCATTCGCTCGGTGAGTGATGCGGAAACGATTATCCAGGCGGGAGCCGACAAGGTGAGCATCAGCAGCGCGGCGGTAGACCGACCGATGCTGATCAGCGAGCTGGCCGACCGTCTGGGGAGCCACCGCGTGGTGGTAGCCATCGACACCAAGCATACCGGTGACGACTGGATAGTACACGTGCATGGGGGACGGACAGCCACCACCCGGCGCACGATTGAATGGGCAAGGGAGGTGGAACAACTTGGCGCGGGCGAAATACTACTCACCTCCATGAACCACGATGGCACCAAAAAAGGTTTCGCCATCGATATCACCCGGGAGGTGTGCGAGACGGTCAATATCCCCGTCATCGCGTCGGGCGGTGCGGGTGCCCCTGCCCACTTCCTGGAGCTGTTCCAACAGACCAAGGCGAGTGCCGCGCTGGGCGCATCGGTGTTCCACTTCGGGGAGATATCCATCCCTGCGCTCAAAGAGTTTCTAAACCATCATAATATAGCTGTACGATGACCGTAAATTTTAACAAGTCCGGGGGATTGGTCCCGGCAATCATCCAACACGCCAGCACCCTGCAAGTATTGATGCTGGGGTACATGAACGAAGAGGCACTCGAAAAAACCAGGACAGAGGGGAAAGTCACCTTTTTCAGCCGATCCAAAAACCGGCTATGGACCAAGGGAGAAGAGTCGAAGAACTACCTGCTGGTTGACGAGATACTCGTGGACTGCGACAACGACACGTTACTGATCAAGGCCTTTCCACAGGGCCCCACCTGCCACACGGGCAGCACCTCCTGCTTCCAGGAAGAGACGGCCAAAGGGTTCCTCTACGAACTGGAGAAGGTCATCGAAGAGCGCATCGCGGGAGACTCCGAAAACTCTTACACCGCCCGGTTATTCAAGCAAGGGGTTAACAAAGTCGCCCAGAAGGTGGGGGAAGAGGCGGTGGAGCTGGTGATTGAATCGAAAGACGACAACCTGGAGCTGTTCGCGAACGAGGCGGCCGACCTACTGTACCATTTCCTCATACTGCTAAAGACGAAGAAACTAAAGCTGCAGGATATCGAGGAGGTTTTGAAAGGAAGGCATAAATAAACAGGTGTTTCCAACAGGTTACAAGATGATGTGCTGACTGAGCTCGTCAGGAAGCGTCAAGCTGTTAAAAATTTACAAAAACATGTCAATAGTTCGTATAAATGCAGCGTTTCACGTTTAATTTTCATCAAATAAGTAAAGATAAAAAAGATGAATTATGCCGCGATCAATTAAATGTTTAACACTGTTGTTGCTTCTAACAGCATCTTGTTCTGTATCGGGCAACCTGAATGCCCAATCAACTTTCTTTCGCTCAAGGGGAGCCATCGGTATCACCTATTCAGGACTGGGGGAAAATGATGCTTTCCATTTTGAACCTATTTGTGGTGCGGGCATATATGAAGGGAAAGGGTACTATTCCCTAGGTATTGCCTACCTATACCCCCTAACGAAACAGCTGGATCTTGAAACGGGAATTTCCTACGGTCAATACAAATACCGGTTTAGCAATGCATCACTCGGGCCAGATGCGCCAGCTCCCTACAAGGTGACGAATAGGGTATTTGATATACCGGTAACGGTTAGATGGACATTTCTCAATTATTTCTTTTTGAACGGGGGAATCTCCCTGGGGATAGATACGGGAAAAGAGAATCATTTAGACAGCCAAACGGGTATAGGTGCCATGCTTGGCCTGGGGGTAAAGTACGACTTTAAAAAAGCCCCCGTGGGTCTGTTTGCCAATCCCTACCTGAAAATTCATAGCTTGATCCCGCTATCAATGGAGAAGTATCATCTACGCACGTCAGAAAGCGGATTTCGCTTCGGCATCGTTTATTACATCCCTTGACCCCATCCCCTACCTTCCCTGAATGAATATACATAATATGGGATCAAACTCCTCGAACAGTTTCCACCCAATACAAAAACAACCTGCCCGATATCGGGCAGGTTGCTCACCAATACACTGTTTTACAGTTCCAGTTCCGTTTTTACCGGGACCTAGGCATAATATTTACGCCTCTGCTTCCGCGAACGGCTGTACCGACACGAACGAGCGGTTGTTCTTCCGCTTACGGAAAACCACCGTTCCATCGATCAAGGCATACAGGGTATGATCTTTCCCCATACCCACGTTATTGCCCGGGTGATGCTGCGTGCCGCGCTGGCGAACGAGGATGTTACCAGCCTTTACCGACTCACCACCATATATCTTAACGCCTAATCGTTTGCTTTCCGATTCACGACCGTTCTTGGAACTACCTACACCTTTTTTATGTGCCATTTTCCTGTATTTTTTAATGCACTATTTCGTTAAGCCAAATGAGCAGAAGACAAGTTTACTTGGATTATGCCATGGCGAGAAATAGTCTAATGTTAATGAACAATCTCCTTTACTT
>JGI24710J26742_10000343_pt1 | contig 42936 bp, 36 predicted proteins | sample BioPla2DNA2_FD_26742 | JGI IMG/M metagenome (IMG submission 26742)
GAGTCTGGATTCCTTATATTTTGGGCATTTTTTGAAAGTTGTTTATTGTAAAACTGATAAAATCCGCAGTTGTGGATAAAACTGCGGAAACTCAAGGATTTAGGTAAAACTTGCGCAATATGTGTATTTAAAGGGAAAACTTACTTAACAAGTATTTGCAATACTGATGAATATGTTGTAATATATTGTAATACTAGACTTTTGATGGATACAAGGAGGCACACCACTATGGAAGAAAAAGAAGTGGTATCAAAAAATTTTATAGAAATGGCTATTGAAAAGGATATTGAAGAAGGCGTTTATGATCATATCACAACACGTTTTCCACCAGAACCTAATGGATATCTTCATATAGGACATGCTAAATCCATTCTTTTAAATTATGGACTTGCTAAAAAGTATAACGGGAAATTCAATATGAGATTCGACGATACAAATCCTACTAAAGAAAAGACAGAATTTGTTGAATCGATAAAAGAGGATGTTTTATGGTTAGGAGCCAATTGGGAAGATAGATTGTTTTTTGCATCGAATTATTTTGATCAGATGTATGAAGCAGCGGTAAAACTTATAAAAAAGGGCAAAGCATATGTGTGTGATTTAAACCCTGAGGAAATCAGAGCGTATAGAGGAACACTAAGCGAGCCGGGTAAAGATAGTCCTTATAGAGAGAGAACAGTTGAAGAAAACCTGATTCTTTTTGAGGATATGCGTGCAGGTAAGTGTGAAGATGGAGAAAGAGTTCTTCGAGCTAAGATTAATATGGCATCTCCAAATATGAACATGAGAGATCCGATTATTTATAGAGTTGCACATATGACTCATCACAATACAGGAGATAAGTGGTGCATTTATCCTATGTATGATTTTGCCCATCCTATTGAAGATGCAATAGAAGAGGTTACACATTCTATATGTACATTAGAATTCGAGGATCATAGACCACTTTATGACTGGGTTGTAAGAGAGTTAGAATATGAGATGCCGCCAAGACAGATTGAATTTGCAAAATTATATCTTACTAATGTTATTACAGGAAAGAGATATATTAAAAAGTTGGTTGAAGATGGCATTGTTGATGGTTGGGATGATCCAAGATTAGTTTCAATTAGTGCATTGCGTAGACGAGGATTTACTCCAGAATCTATTAGAAACTTTGTTGAATTATGTGGTGTTTCTAAGGCCAATAGCTCTGTGGATTATGCTATGCTTGAGTATTGTATTAGAGAAGATTTAAAACTTAAGAAGTCAAGAATTATGGCAGTATTAGATCCGATTAAGTTAATAATAGATAATTATCCAGAGGATACTATCGAATATATGGATGCGAATAATAACCAGGAAAATCCAGAACTTGGCTCACGTAAAATACCATTTGGAAAAGAGTTATATATTGAAAGAGATGACTTTATGGAAGAACCTCCTAAGAAGTATTTTAGACTTTTTCCAGGAAATGAAGTGCGTCTTATGAACGCGTATTTTGTGAAATGTGAGAGTTTTGTTAAGGATGCAGATGGAAAGATAATTGAAGTTCATTGCACATATGACCCAGAGACAAAGAGCGGTAGTGGATTTACAGGAAGAAAAGTTAAGGGAACTATTCATTGGGTTTGTGCTAAAACAGCAGTAGAAGCTGAAGTTAGATTGTATGAAAATATTGTGGATGAAGAAAAAGGAAAACTTAATGAAGATGGTTCACTCAATCTCAATCCAAACTCATTACAAATTCTAAATAAATGTTATATAGAGCCTACAGTTGCAGATGCAAAGGCTTTTGATAGCTTTCAGTTTGTACGTCAGGGATATTTCTGTGTAGATTGCAAAGATTCTACCCCGAAACACCTAGTTTTTAACAGGATTGTTTCATTAAAGAGTTCTTTCAAAATCGAAAAATAGCAATAAATGAGGTGATAAGATGGCAGAGAATAATATGTTCTCCAGTCTTGAAAAAATAGGCTTAGGTATGCTTTCGGATATGAATTTATATGAAGAAGATTCCCCAAAGGCAAATAATCTATTACAAAAGACAACTACAGAAAGTAAGAAAGCATCAGAAGCAGATGCAGTGTTCGATAAAACTTATAAATGTCCAGTTTGTGACTATGATTTTAAAGTTAAGTCCATTAGAGCTAGAAAGGCAAGAATGATTGGAGCAGATATTGATTTGCGTCCAAGATATGAAGATGTTGATCCGATAAAGTATGATGCAATTGTGTGTAATCATTGTGGATATGCGTCCCTTAGTAGATTTTTCACCCATATTTCCGCACCACAAATAAAACTTATACGCACCAATATTACTCCATTTTTTAAGGGTGTGGATGATAAGTGCGATAGCTATTCGTATGATGAAGCCGTGATGAGGCATGAATTGGCTCTTGCCAATGCATTTGTAAAAAAAGGTAAAGCGAGTGAAAAGGCATATACTTGTTTAAAACTTGCTTGGCTGAAAAGAGGAAAGGCCGAAAACATACCAGCTGATACTGAGAATAGAAGCGAGGTCATTCAAACTCTTAAGGCAGAAGAAAAGCAATATATAAGTAAGGCCTATGAAGGGTTTAGTGTTGCTATGAGCAAGGAGATATTCCCGATTTGTGGAATGGATGAATGGACATACATTTACTTGGTTTCAGCGTTGGGATACGAATGTGAGGACTATGCTAGATCTTTAAAACTTTTATCTGATCTTGTTGTTTCAAAGGCGGCATCCCCTAAATTGAAGGATAAGGCTAGAGAACTTAGAAAACTAATGCAGAATAAAATTTAAGAGAGGGTAAGTATGGCTGAAAAATTATATACTATACCGGTTAATGAGGTATTTGAAAAAAAATGTGAGTGCCCTATATGCGAAATCTACCATACGTTGGAAAAAAGCGCTCTAGAATTTACTATGGGTCCTAGTTATATGGAAGATGATATACGGGCAATGACGGACGCTACTGGCTTTTGTAAGATTCATAGTGAAAAACTTTTGAAGATGAATAATCGTTTGGGTATGGCATTGATACTAAAAACTCATACAGATAAAATAAACAAAGATATATCAAAAATGTCGGCTTCACTTAAAGCGGGTGGAATGTTTAAAAAGGCCGATAATTCAGAAATGTTAAATTACATTCAGAAATTAAATAGTTCTTGTTTTATTTGCAATAGGATAGAGGATGTATTTAATAGATATATTGCTACAGTGTTTTACCTGTGGAAAAGCGATGAAAGTTTCAAAGAGAAATTCTTGAATTCACAGGGTTTTTGTATGGAGCATTTTGGTTTACTTGTTGAAAAGGCAGGGAAGGAACTTAGTGGAAAAACACAGGAAGAATTCCTAGAGGTGCTTTCAAAACTTTATAATGATAATATGCAACGTATCAATGAGGATTTAGCATGGTTTATCAACAAATTTGATTATAAATATAAGGATGAACCATGGAAGAATGCGAAAGATTCAGTTCCTAGGGCATTAATAAAACTAAATGGTTTAGTACTAGAAGAGGAACAATAAAGTAAATAGATTAGAAAGAACCAATAAAAAATAAAAGGTCATATTGATTAGATAAACACTAATCTATATGACCTTTTTGATACGTACATAATAAATATTAATCTGACAAAAGAAAATCAAATTACTCAGCGGAGTTCTCAGATGTTACTTTTGCTTCTTCTTTGGTACTTTTCTTAGATGATTTGTTCTTTGCATTGCTGGATGTGTCGTCAGATTCTTCTGATAATACAGAATCAACAACTTCGGTTTCTAAAGGAATTGCTGTATAGCCTCTGTCTTCTGTATCGTCTGTGAAATCATCGTCGAAATCTTCATCATCAAAATCGTCGAAATCATCAAAATCATCACTGCCAGACTTATACATGTTATAGAGTGCAACAGCACCAGCACATGCAGCAGTTGCTAGAGCTGCAAAAGTAACAAATTTAAAGAATTTTTTAGCCATATGAACCTCTTTCTCATAGTGAATCTATGTTGTAATTATTCTTATATATATTGTAATACTATTTTGCTCAAAAATAAAGAACTAATCTATAAAAATTATAAAAATAAACTAATATTTTAAAGATTAATGAAAATAGCCAAGAAATGTATTGAATGCTGTAAAAATAGCAACCCTTGACAAAGATTTTTAAAATGGTATAATCCACTTTATAAAAAAGATAAAACGATGATGAGACGAGTAAGTAGTATTAAAGGATTCAGAGAGGAATGCATTTGCTGAGAGCATTTTATCCCGTATATTACTGAAGACTACCTCTGAGTGACTCCAATCCAGTCCGGTGACGCCGTTATCGTCCAATGAGTGTTTAGCATCAGCTATTCATACGGGTGGAACCGCGGTATATTATCGCCCCGCATATACTTATGTATATGTGGGGCTTTTTTATGTACTAGGAAAATATTACCTAGACTCATAAGTATAACAAAAAAATAAGGAAAAGAAAGGATTAACTATGAAAATAACATTAAAAGATGGATCAGTAAAAGAATATGAACAGGCGATGTCAATTTATGAAATAGCAGTAGATATTAGCGAAGGACTTGCACGTGCAGCATGCGCAGGAGAATTAGATGGCAAGGTGGTAGATCTAAGAACTTTGGTTGAAACAGATTGCCAACTAAGCATTTTGACTTTTAATGATGAGGCAGGAAAGGCAGCTTACAGACATACTGCGTCCCATGTATTGGCAGAGGCGGTTAAAAGAGTATTTCCAGATGCTAAGCTTGCTATTGGACCATCAATAGATACAGGATTTTATTATGATTTTGAACATACTCCATTTTCAAGGGAAGATCTTGATAAAATTGAAGCAGAAATGAAAAAAATCATCAAAGAAAATGCTGCCATTGAAAGATATACATTACCAAGACAAGAAGCTATTAAATTTATGGAAGAAAAGAATGAGCCATACAAGGCTGAACTTATTCGCGATTTACCAGAGGATGCAGAAATTTCCTTCTATTCACAGGGAGAATTTACAGACCTTTGTGCAGGTCCTCATCTTATGAAAACTGGTGCAATAAAGGCATTTAAACTTATTTCATCTTCAGGGGCGTATTGGAAAGGTAATTCGGACAATAAGATGCTTTCAAGAATATACGGAACAGCCTATACAAAAAAAGAAGAACTTAAGGAATACTTAGCATATTTAGAAGATGTTAAAAAACGTGATCATAACAAACTTGGTCGTGAAATGGAATTGTTCACTACAGTAGATGTTATAGGACAGGGACTCCCCCTTATAATGCCAAAGGGCGAAATTATAATCCGTACAATGCAAAGATGGATTGAAGATGAAGAAGAGAAGCGCGGTTATGTGAGAACAAAGACACCTCTTATGGCTAAGTCTGATTTATATAAAATTTCTGGACATTGGGATCATTATAAAGATGGAATGTTTGTTCTTGGGGATGAGGAAGCTGATAAAGAAGTTTTTGCACTCCGTCCAATGACATGTCCATTCCAGTATTATGTATACAAATCAAGTCAAAAGAGCTATAGAGATCTTCCAATAAGATATGGAGAAACATCTACATTATTTAGAAATGAAGATTCAGGTGAAATGCATGGGCTTACAAGAGTTCGTCAATTTACAATTTCTGAAGGACATTTAGTTGTTAGACCAGATCAAATGGTTGAGGAGTTCAAAGGATGTATTGCACTTGCTAAATATTGTCTTGAGACACTTGGTGTTGAAGAAGATGTAACATATCATTTATCAAAGTGTGATCCGAATAACCGCGAGAAATATATTGGCGAGCCAGAAGTGTGGGAAGAAACAGAAGGTCATATCCGTGGAATATTGCAGGAATTAGGTGTTGATTTTACAGAGGAAATAGGTGAGGCAGCTTTCTATGGTCCTAAAGTAGATATAAATGCTAAGAATGTATACGGCAAGGAAGATACAATGATTACAATTCAATGGGATGCACTTCTTGCTGAACAGTTTGATATGTATTATGTGGATCAAAATGGAGATAAGGTTCGTCCTTATATTATTCATAGAACATCTATAGGATGTTACGAAAGAACACTTGCATGGTTAATTGAAAAGTATTCAGGATTATTTCCAACATGGCTATGTCCAGAGCAGGTTAGAGTTTTACCTATTTCAGAAAAATATGCTGAATATGCCCAAAAAGTTAATCAGGAACTAAGAGATAATGGAATTAGAAGTTCAGTGGATAATCGTTCAGAAAAAATTGGATTTAAGATTAGAGATTCCAGACTTAACAGAGTTCCATATATGGTTGTTGTTGGACAAAAGGAAGAGGAAGAAGGCAAGGTATCAGTAAGAAGTAGATTCTTAGGTGATGAAGGAATGAAGGACTTAAATGAATTTGTATCTGATATTTGTAAAGAGATTAGAACAAAGCAGATTCGTAAAATAGAAGTTACAGAAGAAGGAAAGTAAGATGGATAATTTCTTATTCAGTCTCAATGCTACGTTACCAATATTTTTGGTTATTGTGGTAGGATATGTATTTAAAAGAACAGGTATGTTGGGGGAAGGATTTATAAATTCAGCCAATAAGTTTAACTTTAATGTGACATTGCCATGTCTTTTAGTTACAGATTTAATGAGCTGTGATATAAGAAATAATTTTCAAGGTAAATATTTGCTGTACTGTTTTGCAACTACTATTATATGTATTATTGTTATCTGGACTATTGCAAAGATAGTGATAAAGGATAAGACAATTATAGGAGAGTTCGTTCAGGGCTCTTATAGAGGAAGTGCTGCAGTACTAGGAATTGCACTTATTCAAAATATTAAGGGGGACTCAGGAATGGGTCCCCTTATGATAGTAGGTTCAGTTCCACTGTACAATGCTTTTGCTGCCATAATTCTAACACTGGAAGCCCCAGAAAATGATGGAAGCAAGCCATTTGGTGAAACATTAAAAAAAGCACTTATTAAAGTATGTAAGAACCCAATGATTATAAGCATTTTGTTGGGAGTGCTTTTATCATATTTTAATATTGGTTTTCCTATTGTTGTGGATAAGACAGTGAATATGTTAGCAAAGATTACAACTCCGCTAGCATTAGTTACTATTGGAGCGGCTTTTGAAGGGGCTAAAGCCTTAAAAATGCTAAAACCTACCATAGTTGTATCAACTATCAAACTTATAATTCAACCTATGATATTCCTGCCAATAGCTGTTTTTATGGGATTTAATTCAGAAGAAATTATAGCACTGCTTATTATGTATGGTGCACCAACTACAGCATCTTCTTACATAATGAGCAGGAACATGAACCACGAAGGAACACTCTCTTCTAGTATTATCGTGTTGACTACATTAATGTCAGCGGTAACAGTTACGTTTTGGATATTTGTGTTGAGAACATTTAACGTTATATAAAAAAGGAACTGCTACACAATTAGTATATGTGTGTAACAGTTCCTTTTTGATTTCTAATCTAACATTTAATCTTGATACATCTTTCTGAATTCACTAGGAGTCATATTATATCTTTTTTTAAAGAGTCGATTGAAATAACTTAAGTTGTCAAAACCAGACTCAAGGGAAATGGCTAAAATAGAAGAAGTTGAAGAAATGAGTAGTCTAGAAGCCATTGTAATTCTATAATTGTTTAAGTACTCGATGAAGGATACATCCATATTTGATTTGAAAAACTTCATAAAATGGGATTGTGAAAATCCGCATAATTCAGACATCTCTTCAATGGATATAGCATTTGCATAATTGTTTTCTACATATTTAATAATAAGTTTGATCTTGTCTAAAGATTTTCTTTTCTTCACTGGAATAGTAATCTTTGGGATGTTATTAAAAATAGCAGAAAAGAAGCTAAATAGGCAACCCTTGATTGCAAGCTCATAAGCCTTTGGAAAGGTTTTGCATATCTCGTCTATATCATTTAAACAGTGGGCTAAACGATCATAATAATCACAGGTGTCACGATTTAAAATACTAGGTAATTGGATTAAACGCTTATTCATTGGCGTAAAATAATTATTATTGCAAATGTCATCATGTTTTGCTACTAGCAAATCCATTGAAAATATCATGTTTTCATATTCCATAACATTGATGCCTTCCTGCTCTATTGAATGAAGTTGTCCAGGGAGAATTAGAACGATATCTCCAGAATTCACCTCATAGTATTCAAGATCTATAGAAATAAGTCCCTTGCCTTTTTTTACATAAATTATCTCAAATTCATTATGCCAATGATTTGGAACACATGTAAAATCAATGGGAATAGAACATACATATGTAACATATGGGAATTGCGATTCACCATGAGTTTTTTTCTCTTCGTAATTTTCATATTCTAAGATATTCATTACTTTTTATTTACCCTAAACCCTTTCTGTGTCATAAAAATGACATCAAACATCTAAAAGAAATTGATAGTATTATATTATACAATATGGTATAATTGCAAGGCAATTGTTATGGATTAATCATTTTTTTGATATAATCGTTTATAATTATTATTTTTGAAAATCAGGAGGCATATATGGCACAAGAACCTTGGTGGAAAAAAGCAGTAATTTATCAAATTTATCCAAGAAGTTTTATGGATAGTAATGGTGATGGGATTGGAGATTTAAGAGGCGTTATTGAAAAATTAGACTATCTTAGTTGGCTTGGCGTTGATGCCATATGGCTCTCACCAGTATATAAATCACCTAATGATGACAATGGTTACGACATTTCAGACTATACGAATATAATGGATGAGTTCGGAACTATGGAGGACATGGATGAACTTATAGTTAAAGCAGAAGAAAAGGGTATTCATATTATTATGGATATGGTATTTAATCATACATCAGATGAACATCAATGGTTTGTTGAATCCCGTAAGTCAAAGGATAATCCCTATAGAGATTATTATATATGGAGAGATCCAGTGGATGGACATGAACCAAATGAATTGGGGTCAGTATTTAGTGGCTCAGCTTGGGAATTTGATGAGGAAACTGGACAATACTTCTTGCATTTCTATAGTAAGAGACAGCCAGATTTAAATTGGGAAAATGAGAATGTTCGTAAGGGTATGGCAGATGTTGTTAAATTTTGGTTAGATAGAGGAGTCTATGGATTTAGACTTGATGTTATAGAGATGTTAGGTAAGGTTCCAGATGAAATGATTGGAGCTAATGGGCCAAAACTACACGATTATATTAAAGAATTGTATGAAGATGGATTTAACTCTACAGGTAAAGGTGAGGAAATAGTCACCATTGGAGAGTGCTGGTCCGCTGATATAGATATTGCATCTAAATATACTAATCCTGAAAATAAAGAACTTTCGATGGTATTCCAGTTTGAACATAGCTCATTAGATGAAGTACCAGGAAAAGGTAAATGGGAATTAGCCCCGTTGAAATTACAGGCGTTAAAGGATGTGTTTGAAAAATGGCAGATTCGATATGATAAAGGCTGGAATGCATTATTCTGGGATAATCACGATTTACCAAGAATAGTATCTAGATTCGGAAATGATAAGGAATATAGAGTAGAAAGTGCTAAGATGTTAGCTTTGCTATTACACGGTATGAAAGGTACTCCTTTTATTTTCCAGGGTGAAGAAATTGGTATGACCAATGTTGCCTTTGATACTATAGATAAGTACAAAGATATTGAAATTATTAATATGTATAATGAAAAGATTAATCAAGGAATCAGCCATGAAAAGATTATGGAATCGATTTATGCAAAGGGAAGAGATAATGCTAGAACTCCAATGCAGTGGGATAACTCAAATAATGCAGGCTTTACCACGGGAACACCATGGATTGATGTAAATACGAATTTTTCGTCAATAAATGTAAAAAAAGACATAGAAGAAACAAATTCGGTATTGCATTTTTATAGGAATTTGATTAGAATTAGAAAGAATGATGTCTGCATTCAGAAGGGCAATTACCAGTCTATGATGAAGGATGATGAAGATGTATTTGCGTATACACGTACATTTGAAGACATGAAAATATTAGTTGTATGTAATTTCCATAATTGCACGAAGGATATTAATATCAATATGGATACAAAAGAAGTATTGATTTCTAATTACGATAATGAAAAAATCGACCTTAGAAATCTTAAACTTAGACCATATGAGGCTATTATGTGTCGTATTTGATAGAATTGTATTAGAAAATAATAATATCATACAAGAATAGCTGTTTGGATGATATTATAATGCTAGTGTTTTAAGGAAAAAAACGTAGCTATATTATAAAACCATTTTATGAGGAGGTAACTATGTTACAGGAATTTTGCAACAAGAAGTACGGAAAAGCTATTGGTGATTGTTCAAATGAAGAAATCTATGTGGCTCTTCTTGAGATGACAAAGGGAATGGCAGAAGGTAAGGTTAGCAACGAAGGGAAGAAGAAAGTATATTACATTTCGGCTGAGTTCCTTATTGGAAAGCTTTTATCAAACAACTTAATTAATCTTGGTATCTTTGGTGATATTAAGAAAGAATTAGAAGAAAACGGAAAAAGTATCTATGATATAGAAGAAATCGAGCCAGAACCATCACTTGGTAATGGTGGTCTTGGTAGACTTGCAGCTTGTTTTATTGATTCAATGGCAAGCCTTGGTTTAAATGGCGATGGTATTGGTCTTAACTATCATTTAGGTTTATTTAAACAGGTATTAGCTGATGGTAAGCAGAAAGAAACACCAAATCCTTGGATTGAAGAGGAAAGCTGGCTTACAAAGACAGATGTAACATATGACGTTGAATTCGGCGATTGTGTTGTAAAGTCTAGACTTTATGATATTGATGTTACTGGTTATGAAAATAGAACAAACAAGCTTCACTTATTTGACATCGAATCAGTAGATGAATCAATTGTTAAGGGTGATTCAATCAACTTTGATAAAGAAAACATTGAGAAGAATTTAACATTATTCTTATATCCAGATGATAGTGATGAAGCTGGTTTATTACTTAGAATTTATCAGCAGTATTTTATGGTTTCAAATGGTGCTAGACTTATCCTTGATGAATGTAAGGCTAAAGGTTCTAACCTCCATGACTTATATGAATATGCTGCAATCCAAATCAACGATACACATCCATCAATGATTATTCCTGAATTAATCAGATTATTAACAGCTGAAGGCATTGATACTGACGAAGCTATTGAAATCGTATCAAAGACATGTGCATACACAAATCATACAATTCTTTCTGAAGCACTTGAGAAATGGCCAATGAGCTTCTTAGAGAAAGTAGTTCCACAGTTAGTTCCAATTATCAAGGTTCTTGATGAAAAGATTAGAGCTAAATTTGATGATAAGTCAGTATACATCATTGACGAAACGAATAGAGTTCATATGGCACATATGGACATCCATTACGGACATAGTGTAAATGGTGTTGCTTATCTCCATACAGAAATCTTAAAGGATTCAGAACTTAACAATTTCTATAAGATTTATCCAGAAAAATTCAATAATAAGACAAACGGCATTACATTTAGAAGATGGCTATTACACTGTAATGAAGGTCTTGCTCAATATATCGAAAGCCTTATTGGACCAGAATTTAAGAAAGATGCAATGGAACTTAAGAAGTTAGAGCAGTTTGCTGATGACGAAACAGTTCTTAATAAATTATATGACATTAAGAAAGAAAACAAGGTTGTATTTAAAGACTACCTTAAAGCTACACAGGGTATTGATATTGACGAAAACTCAATATTTGATATTCAGGTAAAGAGACTTCACGAGTACAAGAGACAACAGATGAATGCTTTATATGTTATCAATAAGTATCTTGAAATCAAGAAGGGCAATAAGCCAGCTACACCAATCACAGTAATCTTTGGTGCAAAGGCTGCTCCAGCTTACATTATTGCTAAGGATATCATCCATTTGATTATATGTTTACAAAACCTTATTAATAATGATCCAGAAGTAAGCCCATACCTTAAGGTTGTTATGATTGAAAACTACTGTGTATCTAAGGCTGCTAAGTTAATCCCAGCTTGTGATATTTCAGAACAGATTTCACTTGCTTCTAAAGAAGCATCTGGTACAGGTAACATGAAGTTTATGTTAAATGGTGCTGTAACACTTGGTACTATGGATGGTGCGAATGTTGAAATCGCAGAATTAGTTGGCGAAGAAAACATCTATACATTTGGTGAAAGCTCAGATGAAGTAATAGCACATTATGAAAAAGCAGATTATGTTTCAAACGATTACTACACAAAAGATGCACAGATTAAAGAATTAGTTGACTTTATCGTTTGTCCAGAGATGTTAAAGATTGGCGATGAGGAAATGCTTACAAGACTTCATAAAGAACTTATTGTTAAAGATTGGTTCATGACATTACTTGATATTAAGGATTACATTAAGACAAAGGAAGTTGCTCTTAATGATTACAATGATAAAAAGGCTTGGTCAAGAAAAGCTCTTATGAACATTGCAAATGCAGGATTCTTCTCATCAGACAGAACAATTGCTGAATACAACAAGGATATTTGGAAACTTAACTAGCTTATGTAAACAAACCAATAAAGAAATTATAAGCTCTGCTAGAAATAGCAGGGCTTATTTTATGAACAAAATGTTAATTTTTTTAGAAGAGACGAGTTTATCTTGAAAAATCAACATAAATAACTTATAATTTATACAAATCATAAAAAAGTGACATAATGGTGGTATGCATGTATAGAATTCTATTAGTAGATCCTGATAAAGATAGTAGAGATTTATCAGTGAATATAATAAAAAATATGGGCTTTGATATAGCTCTACAAAGTGTCGCATCATATGATGCGGCTATTGAATTTGCCGCCAATGGCTGTGTAGATATACTTATTACAGAGATTAAGGTGGAAGGAATAGATGGATTTTCATTAGTAAATGAGCTTAAATCTATAAATGAAAATATTAGATTTATAGTATTGAGTACTAGCAATGAATTTAATGATGTAAAGAGGGCTATTAAGGCTGGCGCAACAGATTACCTACATAAACCGGTAGATAAAAAAGAACTTATAGAAGCCGTTAGTGCGGCTTTAGAACAGTGTGAGGAAGCTAAGTATATAAGTGAACAAAAAGAAATAAAGACAGAATTTGTATATGAATATGTTCTTTTGAGCATGTTGTATGGCAAGAAATTTGGGGATATACATATAGAGAACGGAAGTCAATTTAGCGAGTCAGATTTCGATGTATATGGAAGAATTCTCTTGCTAGAGTTTGAAAACGAATTCTTTGATAAATCCCAGGAAGATTTTGTAGAGAAGATTAATGCTTTGTTTAATGATGAAAAGATTATTGCTCATTATTTGAATTTGAATGCAAACCAATCAGTTATTCTCTTTGATAGAACTATGGAAAATAGCATGGATGAAGAGGGATGGCTTAAGTTAGCAACAAAGATTCAAAGAAAGATTGAGACAAAGCATGCTAGCAAATGTTGTGTAGCTGTGTCATCACAAGTGGGTGATGGAGTAACCCTGTCTGATGCGATGGAAGAAGTAGAAGAACTTATGGAAGGAAAATTCTATGAGAGCAAGACAAAAGTGTTTGCTAAACAAGCAAAAGAAGAATCACCAGTATTTGTGCAGGCAGATGATGATACGATTGTAAAACGTATCCGTCAAGATATAAAACTAAAAGATGTGGATGACTTGAAGAAAAACTTCCAGTTGCTTTGGGAAAGGTATGGGAGTAAGACTAATTTATCACAGATTTATATTAAGTTTGTTTTTTCGAATATACTTAAGGAGTTTTATGAAGCATTACCTAGTGTAGGCGAATTGGAACTTAATGATGAAATTGATACATTATATCGTTCCCAGGACTTAAGTGCTGTACGAGAGATAATGGAGAAAAACATTAGTCGTCTGGAAGAAACTTTTAAGATAAATCCTCAGTCAGTTCACAGAGAAGTCGAGTGTGTAAAGCAATATATATATAACCATTATGGTGAAGAGATTGGTGTGGAGCAGTTGGCGGGTATGGTATATATGGCTCCTAGCTATTTGAGTTGTGTGTTCAAGAAAGAAACGGGGCAAAATCTTAGCAAATTTATTAAGGCATATCGTATGGAAAAGGCTAAGGAGATGCTTGAGAATTCCCACAAAAAGATTGTAAACATAAGCAATGAAGTTGGTTATCCTAATGTATCGTATTTCTGTCAAAGCTTTAGGGAGTATTATGGGGTAAGTCCTCAAAAGTATAGAAATGTTGGAGAAAATAGCATAGTGGCGATTGAAGAATAGTAGAGTTTTTAGTATTAATTGACATATTTTATAAAAAACGAACATTAAAATGTTCGTTTTTTTGTATAAATGTTATATCTGTTTAAAAAAAACAACACGTTTCTAATATTTATGATATATACTTTTTGAGATCTAAAACATATAATAAGATAGTAACGAACAATCAGCATGAAATGCGATTGAAAATAGGAGGAAATAAAATTATGAAATCAAGAAAATTAACTGCACTTTTAATGACAACAGCATTATGTGCAACAGCTCTTTTCGGATGTGGAGATGACGAAAAAGACACTACAACAAAGGCTCCATCAGGAAACGAACCAGCGGTTGAAGATGAAGAAATTACAGCAACTATCAAAGTTTGGTCTCCATCAGAAGATCAGGCTCCAGACCAGGGTGAATGGTTACAGACGATGTGTGAACAATTCAACACAGATCATCCAAAGTGGACACTTACATTTGAATATGAAACATGTTCAGAAGGCGATGCTGGTCAGACTGTTTCTCAGGATCCTTCAGCAGCAGCAGACGTTTATATGTTCGCTAGTGATCAGTTAAAGACTTTAGTAAATGCTCAGGGTATTGCTAAGTTAGGTGGGGATGTTGCTACATATATCCAGGATACAAATGATCAGGCACTTGTTGACTCTGTAACATATGATGGTGCTATCTACGGTATTCCTTTCACAACAAACCTTTGGGTTATGTACTATGACAAATCTGTATTCTCAGAAGAAGATGTTAAGTCTCTTGATACAATGTTAACAAAGGGTAAAGTAGCATTCCCTATTGAAGATGCTTGGTATGTTCAGTCATTCTTCCTTGCTTCAGGTTGTACATTTGGTCCAGATGATGCTCCGGCTATCAATCTTGGTGGAGAAAATGGTGCAGTAGCAACTAAGTACATGATCGATTTAGTAGCTAACCCTAACTTCACACATACAGGAAATGCAGCTGAGGCTATTGGTAAGTTACAGGATGGAGAAGTTAACGCAGCATTCTCTGGTTCTTGGGATTTAGATAATGCAAAAAAGTTCCTTGGTGATAACTTTGCAATTGCAGCTATTCCTTCAATCGATGTTGAATCAGGCAGTGGACAGTTACAGGCTTTCGCTAGTTCAAAAGCTATCGCTGTTAACCCTAACACAAAGAACATGGAAGTTTCAGTTGCTCTTGCTAAGTACCTTGCTTCTGAAGAAGCACAGAAGTCTCATTATGAGTTAAGAGGAGTTGTTCCTTGTAACACTGCTTTACTTGAAGATCCAGAAGTTTCAAATGATCCTTTATTTATCGCTCAGAATGAAACATTCAACAACTGCTCTATTATCCAGCCAGCTTACTTAACAAGTGACAACTACTGGACACCAGCTGCGGACTTTGCTAAAGCAATTACATCAGGTGCTGTTACAGCAGATAATGCACAGGAAAAAGTTGACGAATTCAATACTCAAATGAACGATAATTTAGACTAATTTTTAATTAGTGAATTATCAATTAATTATTGATTTATAATATTAATTTTATTTAGTAATAATCTCCATGGTTATCCTTTGCGGTGCCATGGAGAAATATTCTATGGAGGTAGTATTGTGAAAAAAAAGAAAAAAGCGCTGAAGGCCCCATCAGAATTCAGTAAGGAGTTTAATGTTGGTAAGGCGTTGAAGAATGGTGGACCATTAACCTGGATATCTGTGATCATTTTTGGTGCGGGCAATATTGCCAGAAAACAAATTATTAAAGGATTGCTCTTCCTAGCAGTGGAAGTTGCATATATTTATTTTATGGTTACAAACGGCATATATAATCTATCTATGCTTCCATCACTAGGTGAAGTGGAACAGATTGAAGTTTGGAACCCAAAGGGATTTTACGAGTACATTGCTGGTGATAAGTCGTATTTGATTCTCTTATATGGAGTTGTTACGATAGTAATCAGTTTGCTCTTTATTGCATTTTGGCGTGAGACAATTAAGAGTGCTTATAAAGCACAAGTATACGCTAAAAAAGGAAAACATAACAATACGTTTTTTGAAGATGTAAAAGATTTATTTGATGGAAGTCTACATAAATTACTTTTAGCTATGCCTGTTACAGGAGTTCTGGTTTTTACTATTATGCCACTTATATATATGATAAGTATGGCATTTACAAATTATAGTAAAGTCGGAGAGCATTTAATTTTATTTGACTGGGTAGGAATTGACACATTTAAGGATGTACTTAGCCTTAGTGGTTCAATCGGTAATGAGTTCTGGTCAGTATTGGGATGGACATTAATCTGGGCAGTGTTTGCCACATTTACAAATTATATTGGTGGTATGATACTTGCTATTATTATAAATAGAAAAGGTACGCATTTTAAAGCAATGTGGAGATTTTGTTTTGTACTTTCAATTGCTATTCCACAGTTCGTATCATTGCTTATTATGAGAACATTATTGGGTACATCAGGACCAGTTAATACGATTCTCTTGAATAATGGTATGATTGACAAAGCATTACCTTTCTTTACAGATGTCACATGGGCAAGAGTTACAGTTATTGTGGTTAACCTATGGGTAGGTGTACCTTATACGATGCTTCAGGTTACGGGTATTTTACAAAATATTCCAGCAGATTTATATGAAGCAGCTAAGGTGGATGGAGCAAATGCAATCACACAGTTCTTTAAGATTACACTTCCATATATGTTATTTGTAACCACACCTTACCTTATTCAGACATTCACTGGTAACGTAAATAACTTCAATATTATATACCTATTGACTGCAGGCGCTCCAACTCCTGTTGGTGCATCAGCAGGTAAAACTGACTTGCTTGTTACTTGGTTATACAAGTTAACAATAGATAATCAGAAGTTCAATATAGGTGCTGTTATTGGTATTATGACCTTTGTAGTTCTTTCCATTGTTTCCCTGGTAGCATATAGAAGCTCAGGATCATATAAAGATGAGGAGGGATTCCAATAAAATGAAGAGAAAAAGTTCTGGCAGTGTAGAATATACATCTGCAAAAATCAAAAGAATTATAAGCAATATATTTGTACATTTATTCCTTACGATATTAGCATTTATTTGGGTTTCTCCTGTTCTTTGGGTTGTTATTACCAGCTTTAGAGGAGAAAAAGGACCAGGTATAAGTAGAATTATTCCAAAGTCATTTACAATTGATAACTATACAAAGTTGTTTAATGAGACAACGGTATTGAATTTCCCTAAGATGTTTATGAATACGTTAATAATTGCTTTAATCGTATGTGTGATATCAACATTTTTTGTATTATCAGTTGCCTACTCTATGTCTAGACTTAGATTTAAGGTTAGAAAGCCATTGATGAATATATCTATGATTCTCGGATTATTCCCAGGATTTATGTCTATGGTTGCAGTATACTATATCTTAAAGGCAATGGGATTGACAGATGGAGCTCAGCTTAGAGTGGCTTTAATCATGGTTTACTCAGGAGGTTCAGGTATGGGCTTCTATATTGCAAAAGGCTTCTTTGATACTATACCAAAAACTCTTGATGAAGCAGCATGTATTGATGGTGCTACAAAGTTCCAAGTATTTTCAAAGATTATTATGCCACTTAGTAAACCAATTATTGTTCATACAATATTAACTTCGTTTATGGCACCATGGGTGGATTTCATTTTTGCTAGGGTTCTAACTACAACAAAGAGCGATTACTATACAGTATCTATCGGTTTATATAATATGCTTGATAAGGAATACGTAGTACAGTGGTTTAACAGTTTCTGTGCAGGTGCCGTACTTGTATCTATTCCAATTGCAATTATTTTCTTACTAATGCAAAAGTTCTATCGAGATGGTATGTCTGGTGCTGTAAAAGGCTAAACATTGTTATTTAAGGGAATGTAGGCAACTACATTCCCTTTTTAATATAATAGGAAAATTATTCCTTATATTAAGATAACAGTTTTAAAAATGAATTTAAAAGGAGACCAATATGAGAAAAAACCTACTAAAAAAGATGTTTGCATTAACATTATCGTCAGTTATGGCAATTTCAGTATTATATGGTTGTGGTAAAGAGGCAGAGGAGCCTTCTACAACTATCAATAAGGCCGATTTAACACCCCAGGAATATTATGGTGTAGATTCATGGGATGCTGTAGAGTATGAAGTGGCAAAAGAGGATCATTACAGAAATTATTATGAAGTATTTGTTTATTCATTTGCTGATAGTGATGGTGACGGAATAGGTGATATACAGGGACTTATTTCTAAACTGGATTATATTGAAGAAATGGGTTTTAATGGTATTTGGCTTATGCCTATAATGCCATCAGGTACATATCATAAATATGATGTGGATGATTATTATGATATTGATAGTAAATATGGTACACTAGAAGATTATACGGATTTGATTGATGCATGTCATAGCAGAAATATTAATGTTATTATTGATTTAGTATTTAACCATACATCTTCATCTCATGAGTGGTTCACAACAGCATGCAATTATTACAAATCACTTGGAGCTGGGGAAGAACCAGATTTCGAAGAGTGTCCTTATGCAAATTATTATAATTTTGCAAAAACTGAGGATGTAAAAGGAAAGAGCACTTATTCTAAGATAAGTGGTTCGGAATATAGCTATGAAGGAATGTTTTGGAGTGGTATGCCAGATTTAAATTTAGATAACCCACTTGTTAGGGCAGAAATAGAAGATGTTGTGGATTTCTGGATTAATCTTGGAACGGACGGTTTTAGACTTGATGCTGTAAAGGAATATTTCTCAGGACATAAAACAAAGAACCTTGAAGTACTTGATTGGTTTGAGACTTATATTAGAAGTGTTAAAGAAGATGCATTTGTAGTTGGTGAAGTGTGGGAACCATATAGTTCAATTAAAAGCTATTATAATAGTGGATTTGAAAGCTTTTTCGACTATGGATATGGTAATAATTCTGGATATATAATAACAAACATAAATACACGAAATGGTTTAGCATTATCTGAGAAACTCGAAAAGACTGAAAAAGGATATTTTGAGAGTAATCCTAATATGGTTAATTCACCATTCCTTAGTAACCATGATACAGGAAGAATAGCAGGATTCTGTAATTACGATGAAAACAGAATTAAATTAGCAGGTGCTATTAACCAGATAATGAGTGGATGTTCATTTGTATACTATGGTGAAGAACTTGGAATGACAGGATCTGGGAAAGATGAGAATAAGCGTGCACCTATGGCTTGGACTTCATACAAGAGTGGATACGGAATCACAGTTGGACCAACAGCTATGGATTCTGATATTGTAAATCAGTTTGGTGCCTTAGATACTCAAGAAAAAGATATTGATTCTATTTATTGGTACTATCGTAAGATGTTACACATTAGAAGAACTTATGAGGAAATAGCAAAAGGATCTACAACATCTATAGATGCTGGAGATAAGGAAATATGTGCAATATCAAAAGAATATAATGGAGAAACTATGTATATTCTTTGTAATTTTGGAGAAGAAGAAAAGACAATTACACTGTCTAAAGACACTTATGCATATGAAAAATTAATAGAATATCTTGTAACTAACACTGACAATGAAGTTAAACTCAATGGAGATTCTATTACAATACCTGCATATGGAATTGCATTTTTGAAATAATATCAAGGTCTATCAGTGTGATACCAAAGTGACATTAGAATAATATTGTAGTTAATTTAAAGAATTAAAAGTATATTAATACATAAAATCCTTGCCTGATAAAAAAAGGTGAGGATTTTATATGTTTATAGGATTTTTATTGTTGCCTAATGTGCAAATTAGATATAAAATAACGGGTGATATATGTTTGTCATTTACTAACAAAATTACACTTTGAAAGGGAACTAATATGAAGTTTTTATACGGTAGAAACGATTTAAAAAATATAGAAAGAGCAGAGGAAAATTGCTATTTACTTACTAATGGTTTGGGAGGTTTTTCTTCTTTAACAATTGCAGGAACTAATGCTAGATGTGACCATACACTTTTTATGGCAGCACTTACAGCACCAAATAAAAGATATCAAATTATTGAAAATACTGAGGAAACTCTGTTTATTGATGGTGAGGCATTCTCTTTAAATGCACAAAGACATGTGGCTGGATGTAACAATGGAACAGGACTAAAGTATTTGAACTCTTTTGCATTTGAGTATCTACCAACATACTCTTATGTTGTAAATGGGGTAGAGGTTATTAAGACTATAGTTATGGTACATGAAGAAAATACAGTAGCTATAAAATATAAGATTATAAACCATACAAAAAAGAAAGTTGAACTTAAAGTTACACCTTGGTTACAGTTTATAAATAAGGGTGGGGTTATGAGTGATTCTCAGAAATTCTCGCTTGACGAATGCAACGGAGCATATTTAATTTCAAGTAATGGAATCAAGGCTTTCTTTGCAACTAATGGTGAGGTGGAAGAATACGATACAAAGTATTATAGGGACTTACTTTTTTATCAGGATGGAAAGGATGATAGATTCCCAGTAGGTATTGTGGCTATGAACCACGACATCATTTTTAATGAGGCTGGAAATTTTGAGATAATATATAGTACAAATTCAATAGAGCTTGGATATGTAGAAGAACCTTATCTACATGTAGATAAGATGATAGAAAAAGAAGTGTATAGAAAAGAGGAACTGAAAAAAGCGGCAGGCCTAAAAGACGAGTATGCTAATACATTAGTTATGGCAGCAAATGACTATGTTACTTATAGAGAATCTACAAAAGGAAAATCAATTCTTGCTGGATTCCCATTCTTTGAAGACTGGGGCAGGGATACAATGATTGCGTTGTTTGGATGTTCTATAAGCACTAGACAGTTTGATGATGCAAAAAGTATTTTGAGAACTTTTATGAAATATTGTAGAAATGGTATAATGCCAAATCTTTTCCCAGAGGGAGAGGATAATCCAATGTATAACACCGTTGATGCATCATTGCTATTTGTAAATGCAGTATACTCATACTTTTTAGCTTCTAATGATACCGATTTCGTTGGAGAAGCATTTCCTGTTATTGAAGAGATAGTGGATTGGTACATGGCAGGAACAGATTTCCATATTAAAATGGATGATGATGGACTAATTATGGCCGGAGGCGGTTTAGAGCAGGTTACATGGATGGATGTTAGATTTGGAGATATTTTACCAACTCCAAGACATGGAAAACCTGTAGAAATAAATGCATATTGGTATAACGCCCTTAAAATAACAGCAGAATTTGCAGATATTTTACGTAATGAAGATAGAAGAGATAGTTTAGAGGAATTATCAAAAAAAGTTAAGGAAAACTTTATTAAGAAGTTTTGGAATGAAGAACAAAATTGCTTAAATGACCTTGCGTCAGGAACAAAAGGAGATACACAGATTAGATGTAATCAGATTTGGGCAGCATCAATGCCATTTTCAATGCTAGATAGCAATCAGGCCGAAGCAGTTATCTCTAAGGTGTTTGAGGAACTTTACACACCACTCGGACTTAGAAGTTTGTCATATAAGGATGAAGAGTTCAAACCTAACTATGGTGGAAAACATTTTGATAGAGATATGGCATATCATCAAGGTACAACTTGGGGATTCCCTCTTGGAGGATATTACCTTGCATATTTAAAATGGGCTAAGGATAAAGTGGAGGCAAAGGCTATCGTTAAAAATCAATTACATTCTTTAGAGGCCGGACTTAGAGAAGGTTGTATCGGGCATATTGCTGAGATATATGATGGTTTATATCCAGACGAGTCGAAAGGATGCTTTGCACAGGCATGGAGTGTAGGGGAAATCTTACGAGTATACGAACTCCTAGAAAATATGTAGCAGCACGCAATATGAAATAAGATTGAAGCAAATAGAGTTAAAGAAGCCAAATCGAATGAAGCAAGGTCAAGTAGAATAATCTATACGAAGTGAAAATTGGAGGATTTATGACAGTAGCAGAATTAAAAAAATATTATAAATCAAAGGATTTTGTTGATAAATATATATACGAAGGAAATGACCTCGGAGCAAATTATAGTCCAGCGGGCACTGTGTTTAAGGTATGGGCGCCAACAGCAACAAGTGTTGAGGTAAACCTATATTCAAAGGGAAGTGATGCCGAGGGAGCAAGTAAACTTGGTACGTACCCATTACAGCTAGAAGAGGGAGGTGTTTATGTTTTTGATGCATCACAACTTGGTGATATTAAAAACACATATTACACATACTCTATAACTGTAGATGGAGTGACGAATGAGACTTGCGATGTATATGCTAAGGCTTGCGGTGTAAATGGTCAACGTTCAATGGTTGTTGATCTAGTTAGCACAAATCCTGAAGGTTGGAATGAAGATAGTAAACCAGACATTGATAAAAGGGATGCTGTTATCTACGAGCTTCACATAAAAGATTTTTCACACGACCCAAAATCTGGGATAAGTGAAAAAAATAGAGGAAAATATTTAGCATTTACTGAAAAAAATACGTGGTTAAATGGTGATGAAACCACAGGATTTCCTACTTGTATAAATTACTTGAAGAACTTAGGAGTGACTTATGTTCATTTACTTCCTTCGTTCGATTTTGGTTCTATTGATGAGTCTGTGGAAAGTGACGATTTTAACTGGGGATATGATCCAATGAACTACAATGTTCCAGAAGGTTCATACTCTACAAATGCTTTTGATGGTAACGTTAGAATTAGGGAATACAAGGAAATGGTAAAGGCACTCCATGAGGCAGGAATAGGTGTAGTTATGGATGTGGTTTACAATCATACATATAATACAGAAAATGCATTTCAAAAGACGGTTCCATACTATTATTATAGAATGAATGATGATGGAACATTTTCTAATGGTTCAGCTTGTGGAAACGAGACTTGTAGTGAGCATGAAATGTATAGAAAGTTTATGGTGGATTCTGTATTATATTGGGCGAAGGAATATCATTTAGATGGATTTAGATTTGACCTTATGGGACTTCATGATACGCAGACTATGGCTGCAATCAGAAATGCCCTTAATGAACTCCCAAATGGCGAGAAAATATTAGTTTATGGAGAACCTTGGATTGCAGGAGACAACGCAATACAAGATGGATATATCCACTCAACAACTGCAAATTTTGAATATTTTGAAGAGGGAATCGATATATTCAGTGATAATATTCGTGATGCAATAAAGGGTAGTGTTTTTATTGCAGAGGAACCTGGATATATAAATGCACCAGACGAAGAAAGTATAGAATTTGTAGAAGACTTAAAAGAGGCTTTGACCTTACCAGGTAGAGTGGCTTACGTGTCGGCTCACGATAATTTTACTCTTTATGATAAGCTTATTATGTCCACAGATTATGTATGTGAGGATGACGATGACGCTTTTACAAGGAATGAAATGTTAGCAAAGATGAGTATGATGGCCGCAGGTATAGTATTTACGGCTAATGGTATGGCATTTTTTCAAGCTGGTGAGGAATTCCTAAGAACAAAGCAGGGAATAGGAGATAGCTACAAATCACCGATTTCAATAAATAGATTAGATTGGCAGCGAGCGTATGACAATAGAGATGTTGTCGAATACTATAAGAAATTAATAAAAATGCGTAAAAAATATAAATATTTAAGTAATGTAGATGGAAAAACTAGAGTTAAATTCCTTGAACGTTTATCAGATTACGAAAATGTTGTTTCATTTACCGTAAATAATGAACTTTTAGTTGTTTATAATCCAAATACAGTAGATATTGATATTAGCTATGTAGATAAAAAGAATATAATTATATCTCAAAACGGTGATAATGATACTGTGGCCGCGAAGAGTGTCGCAGTATACGAAATATAAGAGACGCCAAAATATATAATCATCGAGATATAAGAGTCGAAGAAATATATGAAAAACTCAATATAGATAAGGCTAGAAATTCTACAAAAGAGAAAATAATTCTATATAAAAAAGACATTCATATATGTCAAAATAAAAGGAGAAAGAATATGAGCAAGCTACTTGTATATTTGAAAAATTATAAATTAGAATCCATACTTTCACCATTATTTAAGCTTTTAGAAGCGACTTTTGAATTGTTAGTACCATTAGTAATGGCCTCTATTATAGATAAAGGGATTGGTGGCGAAAATAGCCCTCATATTATAAAAATGGGTGCGGTGCTGATAGGACTTGGAATTGTTGGACTAGTGTGTTCTCTGGTTGCCCAGTATTATGCAGCGAAGGCTGCAGTTGGTTTTGCAACAGAGTTAAAGTCAGCATTGTTTAAACATATTCAGAGCTTATCATTTTTGGAATTGGACAAAATTGGAACATCTACGTTAATTACTAGGATGACTTCCGATATGAATATTCTACAAAATGGAGTAAATATGGTTTTAAGATTATTTTTGAGATCTCCATTTATAGTAGTTGGGGCAATGGTTATGGCATTTACAGTTGATGTAAAATCAGCTTTTGTTTTTGTGGTTATTATTCCGCTCTTATCTATTGTTGTATTCCTAATAATGTGTATTACTATACCAATGTATAGGAGAGTGCAGAACAAATTAGATGGACTTTTATTAAAAACAAGGGAAAATCTCACAGGCGTTCGTGTTATTAGGGCGTTTGGCAAAGAGGATAATGAAATTGCGGAATACAGGGAACGTAATGATATATTAACTGCTATTCAAAAGAAAACTGGTAAAATATCTGGACTGATGAATCCTATAACATATGTAATAGTAAATATTGGAACTGTAGCATTACTGTGGACTGGGGCAATTAGAGTGGATGGAGGTATTATTACCCAGGGGGCAGTAGTAGCATTGGTAAACTATATGTCACAGATTCTGGTTGAATTAATTAAACTTGCAAATCTTATAGTTACAGTGACAAAAGCTATTGCCTGTGGTAATAGAGTTGAAAGCATTTTTGAATTGGAAAGCAGTCTCAAAGAAGTGACTGAAACTATAAAGGATGTAGACGATAAAAAGAAAGACTTTGCCGTTTGTTTTGAAGATGTTAGTCTAAAATATGGTGATAGTGAAGAGGCTCTTAGTCATATAACATTTAATGTAAAAAAAGGTGAAACAGTTGGTATTATTGGTGGAACAGGTTCGGGAAAATCCTCACTTGTGAATATGATTCCAAGATTTTATGATGCAAGTTCAGGAAAAGTATATGTATCTGGAATTGATGTTAAAAATTATAAGAAGGATGATTTGCGAAAAAAAATAGGTATAGTTCTACAGAAAGCCGTTCTTTTTAGAGGAACTATAAGAAGTAACTTGCTTTGGGGAAATGATGGTGCTACCAAGGAGGAAATTGCGGAGGCACTCAGAATTTCTCAGGCAGAAGAAATTGTGGAAAATAAAGATGGTAAATTAGAACATATAATTGACCAAGGTGGAAAGAATTTGTCAGGTGGTCAGAAACAAAGACTAACGATTGCTAGAGCAATCATTAGAAGACCAGAGATACTTATTTTAGATGACAGTACATCAGCATTGGATTTTGCTACAGATGCGGCACTTAGAAAATCAATAAAGGAAATGGATTATAATCCAACAACATTTATTGTATCCCAAAGGGCGGCGTCTATTATGCATGCAGATAAAATCATTGTTTTAGATGATGGTGAAATAAATGGTATGGGAACCCATGAAGAGCTCCTTAAATCATGCGGAGTATATAAAGAAATCTATAATTCACAGTTTAAGATTAAGGAGGCATAGGTATGCAAAGAAAAACAATAGGTAAAGTTTTAAAATATATAGATAAATATATAGACCTTGTAATACTTTCATTAATTTTAGCAGCGGTAAGTGTTGCGCTTACTTTGTATATACCTATTCTTGTGGGTAAGGGAATTGATTTCATTATTTCAGCGGGTCATGTGGATTTTATAGATATTAAAAAAACCATAATTCAAATTGTTATTGTTGTTTTAATTACATCAGTAATTCAATGGTGGATGAATATTGTAAATAATAAAATTACTTACAATGTGGTTAGAGATATAAGAAACGAGGCATTTGAAAAAATAGAAAGATTACCTCTTAGTTTTATAGATAGTCATCAGTATGGTGATATTGTAAGTCGTGTAATAGCAGATGTAGATCAATTTGCAGATGGATTATTAATGGGATTTACCCAAGCATTTACAGGAGTTGTGACTATATTGGGAACTCTTATTTTTATGTTATCTATCAATGTTAGAATCACAGTACTTGTTGTTTGTGTAACACCTATGTCACTTATTGTGGCAAATGTTATTGCAAAAAAGACATACCTTATGTTCAAAAAGCAGTCAGAAGTTCGTGGAGAGCAAACATCCATTATTGATGAAATGATTGGAAATCAAAAGGTTGTAAGGGCTTATTCAAGAGAAAAAGCTGTACAAGAGCAGTTTGACAAGGTGAATGATGAACTAAAAAAATGTTCTACGAAAGCTATATTTTATTCTGCAACCACAAACCCTGCTACAAGATTTGTTAATGGATTTGTATATGCCCTAGTTGGAGTGGTTGGCGCAATATTTGCTATAAGTGGAAATATTACAGTTGGTCAATTATCTAGTTTTTTAAGTTATGCCAATCAGTATACTAAGCCATTCAACGAAATATCGGGTGTAATTACCGAACTTCAAAATGCTATAGCATGTGCGGCAAGAATATTTGAATTAATCGAGGAACCAGCAGAAGTAGAAGATTTAGTAGATGCTATTGAACTAAAGGATGTTGAAGGCAGAGTCACCTTAGAAAATGTATCATTTTCATATGTTCCAGATAGAAAACTAATAGAAAATTTTAATTTAGCTGTAAAACCAGGGCAAAAAATTGCAATCGTTGGGCCTACTGGATGTGGAAAAACAACAGTGATTAATTTGTTAATGAGATTTTATGATGTTAATTCTGGAAGAATATGCGTAGATGGTCACTGCATTAAAGATATAACGAAAAAGAGCCTACGAGATTCTTATGGAATGGTTCTGCAAGAGACTTGGTTGAAATCAGGAACTATTTTAGAAAATCTCACAATGGGTAAACCAGATGCCACAAGAGAGGAGGTAATTGCTGCCGCTAAAGCTAGTCATGCTCATAGCTTTATACGAAGATTAGAAAATGGATATGACACAGTAATAAGTGAGGATGGTGGTAGCCTTTCACAGGGGCAAAAGCAACTTCTTTGCATTGCTAGAGTAATGTTATGTAAGCCACCAATACTAATTTTAGATGAGGCGACCTCATCTATAGATACTAGAACTGAGATAAAGATTCAAGAAGCGTTTAATGTACTTATGGAGGGAAGAACAAGCTTTATTGTTGCTCATAGATTATCTACCATTAGAGAGGCGGATATTATTTTAGTAATGAAGGATGGAAATATTATAGAACAAGGCAATCATGAAAAACTTTTGGAAGAGGGAGGATTTTATTCAAAACTTTACAATAGTCAGTTTGCAGTATAACACAAATTATGGTATAATGTCGGAAGTGTTTTTCGGTTTGATTAGTTGTGAAAGAGAGGAATTTTTATGGCTACACCACATAATAAAGCAAATATTGGCGAGATAGCAAAGACGGTATTGATGCCAGGAGATCCATTACGGGCAAAGACTATAGCGCAGACATATTTAAGTGACGTGAAATTATTTAATGATGTTAGAAATAATCTTGGATATACAGGGACTTATAAAGGAAAAGAAGTGTCTGTTATGAGTTCTGGTATGGGTATGCCTTCAATTGGCATATATTCATATGAATTATATAAGGAATATGATGTTGATAATATTATTCGTGTTGGAAGCGCAGGTTCCTATACGAAAGATTTGAATGTTTATGATGTAGTTTTGGCTACAGAGGCATTTTCAGAATCGTCATTTGCAAAGACACAGTGTGGTTATGATAATGATGTGATTTTGCCAAGTGCAACTCTTAATGATAAATTAAGAAATGCAGCAAAGCAACTTGGCTATCCAATGCATGAGGGTCGAATTCACTCCTCAGATGTGTTTTATAGAGAAGGTCAAAGTTCATATTTTCACAGTTTGCGTGATGATAAGATGTGCTTATGCGTTGAAATGGAAAGTTTTGCATTGTTTAATAATGCAAGGATATTGGGTAAGAATGCAGCATGCCTACTAACCATTTCAGATTCATTTGTATCAAATGAAGTGACAACTGCCCTTGAGCGACAAAACTCATTTACTAAAATGATGGAGATAGCATTGGAGGCAGTGTAATATGAATATTCGCGAAATACTTGAAAAAAATGAAGAATATTTACTTAGTCCTTATGCTGCTCACAGTGTGGAGAGCAAGGGTAGGGATAGGTTTGAAGAACAGTGTGATATGAGGACTGTTTATCAACGTGACAGAGATAGAATTCTTCATTCTAAAGCTTTTAGACGTTTAAAACATAAGACACAGGTTTTTCTTGCACCAGAAGGAGACCATTATAGGACACGTCTAACTCATACTTTAGAAGTTTCGCAAATAGCAAGAACTATTTCTAGGTCGCTGGGCTTAAATGAAGATTTAACTGAAGCCATTGCATTAGGTCACGACTTGGGACACACTCCATTTGGTCATGCGGGTGAAAGAGCATTAAACGAGGTGTGCAAACTTGGATTCGCTCATTATGTTCAAAGTGTTAGGATAGTAGAATTATTGGAAAATGACGGAAACGGACTTAACCTAACAAAAGAGGTTAGAGATGGTATTTTAAATCATAGAACTGATGGTAAACCTTCTACCCTTGAAGGTAAGGTAGTTAGGTTGTCAGACAAGATTGCATATATAAATCATGATATTGATGATGCAATACGAGCAGGAATACTAAAGGAAGCGGAATTGCCAGGAGAATATACAAAAATACTTGGTACATCTACAAAGGCAAGACTTAATTCACTAATTCGTGATATAGTGGAAAATAGCACAGATAAGCCCGATATTATTATGTCGCCAGACTTTGAAGGAGCTATGTCCGGTCTTAGAGAATATATGTTTGAAAGTGTTTATAAGAATCCTGTGGCAAAAAGTCAGGAGTCGAAAGCACAGAGAATGTTAATGGAGTTATACAATTATTATCGTGAAAATATTGATAATCTTCCAGATGAATTTCAACATTTTATTTACAACTTGAATCAGGAAAATGATAGAGTGGTATGCGATTATATTTCAGGAATGTCTGATCAATATTCTGTAAATAAGTTTGAAGAGGAATTTGTACCTAAATTTTGGAAGAAATAAAGCAAAAATAAGCAGAGTGGTAAAAGATGTATTATTCAGATGAATTAATTGAAGAAGTCAGAATGAAAAATGATATAGTGGATGTGGTTTCGTCTTATGTGAAACTACAAAAAAAAGGCAGTAATTATTTCGGATTATGTCCATTTCATAATGAAAAGTCGCCTTCTTTTTCCGTGACCCCAAATAAGCAAATGTATTATTGCTTTGGATGTGGACAGGGGGGAAATGTCTATACATTTGTAATGAAATATGAAAATTACTCCTTTACTGAGGCTGTTAAGGAATTAGCAAGTAGGGCAGGGGTACATCTTGCGGAGACAGACTATTCTCCAGAAGAAAAAAAACGTGCAGATTTGAAATCAAGAATACTAGAAATAAATAAAGAAACGGCTACATATTATTATCATATGTTAAAAAGTGAAAAAGGAACTAAAGCATATGAATACCTAAAAAGTAGACAACTTACCGATGAAACTATTACAAAATTTGGACTGGGTTATGCTACAAACTATAAGGACGATCTATATTTATATCTTAAGAAAAAAGGATATGATGATGATACCTTGAAAGAGTCGGGACTCTTTAATTTCTCAGAAAGAGGAGTTTATGACAAGTTTGCCGATAGAGTAATGTTTCCAATTATGGATGTAAACAACAGAGTGATTGGTTTTGGTGGAAGAGTTATGGGGGATGGACAACCTAAATACCTCAACTCTCCAGAAACAATGCTTTTTGATAAAAGTAGAAACCTATATGGTTTAAACATTGCAAGAAGATCTAGAAAAAGTCACCTCCTTATATGTGAGGGATATATGGATGTTATTTCACTGCATCAGGCAGGATTTACCAATGCTATAGCTTCGCTGGGAACTGCGTATACTCAAAAGCAGGCAACGTTAATAAAAAGATATACGGATGATGTATATCTTACCTACGATTCTGACGGTGCGGGAATTAAGGCAGCACTTCGTGCGATACCTATTTCAAAGTCAGTTGGTTTATCTACGAAGATTGTAAATATGAATCCTTATAAGGATCCAGATGCATTTATTAAGGCTCTAGGTGCCGATGAGTACGAGAAACGAATTGAAAATGCTAGAAACAGTTTTTTGTTTGAAATAGATAAAATGAAGGAAGAGATGGATTTATCAGATCCAGAGGTTAAATCTAGATTCTATTCCAACATCGCAAAAAAACTTTTGGAATTTAGAGATGAATTGGAGAGAAATGTTTATATTGATGCAGTATGCGAGGAATATTTAATACCAAAGGATAGTCTTATTAGGACTGTAAGTACGATGTCACTTACTGTGGGTGATGAGGATGTGTGGGTTGGAGTTAAACCAAAGGAAGAGATAAAAAAACCAAAGGATGATGGTGTAAGGGCGGCGCTTAAAACGATGCTTACGTGGTTAATTGAAGAACCTGAGGTTTATGATAAAGTTAAAAATATAATATCTGAGAAAGACTTTGTCTTGCCATTATATTCTACAGTAGCGACGATGCTGTTTGAACAATTGCGTGAAGGTACGCTAAATCCCGCAAAAATAATCAATTATTTTGAAGATGGTGATGAACAAAGTGAGGTGGCTAGTTTGTTTAACACACCAGTTCGTGAAGAACTGAGTCTAGCCGAGAGGGAAAAAACTTTAAATGATACCCTAATTACTGTTAAAAAGAACAGTATTGACTATAGAAGCAGGAATGTTAACGATATTTCGCTGTTACAGGATATTATTAAGGAACAGAATGAAATAAGCAAGATACGCGTTATTCTGTCAAAGTAGGATAATAATAGGAGGCAGAAATGAAAGAAATGGGAAGCAAGTTCGATAGTGGACTTAAGACAATGATTATATATGGAAGGGAGCAGAAGAATATACTTGAGTATAACCAGATATCAAGCTTTTTTCCAGATATTGTGTTGACTCCCGATCATTATGATTCAATTTTTGAGACAGCCCAAGAAGAAAATATAGAAGTATTAAATGTAGAGGAATCATTGAGTGAGCCTAGTGAAGATGTTTTAGAGGAAATAGTTCAGGACTTGGAAAATGAATCAATAGAAAAAATTGATTTATCAGCACCAGATGGTATTGGAATAGAAGATCCTGTTCGTATGTATTTGACAGAGATTGGGAAAGTAAACTTATTGACCAGTGAAGAAGAAGTGGAATTGGCCAAACGCATCGAACAGGGAGACTTAGATGCCAAACATAAGCTTACAGAGGCAAATCTTAGACTGGTTGTGAGTATTGCCAAGAAATATTTAAATCGTGGAATGCAATTACTGGATTTAATTCAAGAGGGAAACCTGGGATTGCTCAAGGCAGTAGATAAGTTTGATTATAAAATGCAGTTTAAGTTCAGCACTTATGCTACATGGTGGATTAGACAAGCTATAACGAGAGCAATAGCAGACCAGGCTAGAACTATAAGAATCCCTGTACATATGGTGGAAACAATAAATAGACTATCAAGAGCTAATAGAATGTTGGTTCAGGAACTAGGTAGAGAACCTATAGATGAGGAAATAGCAGAATGTATGGGAATTTCTGTGGATAAGGTTCGTGAGATTATGAGTTTTTCGCAAGAACCAGTATCATTAGAATCACCGGTAGGAGAAGAAGAGGATAGTCATTTAGAGGATTTTATGGAAGACCGATCTATGGAAACTCCAGAGGAGGCGGCTACCAGAATATTATTGCAAGAGCATATAGAAGAAGTTTTAGATACACTAACCATCAGGGAAAAACAAGTCGTAATGTTAAGATTTGGACTCTTAGATGGAAGAAGACACACTTTAGAAGAAGTGGGAAGAGATTTNAATGTTACAAGAGAAAGAATTCGTCAGATTGAGGCAAAAGCATTAAGAAAGCTACGTCATCCAAGTAGGAGTAAAAAACTAGCAGACTACTTAGATGAATAATAATCATTTCTTGTTTATAAATGTATGCATTTTTGAATCATTGCCTAAAGGATATTTGACGTAGAGGATGGAAATTTATGAAACTTTCAGATAGATTGAGTGTAGTTGCAGATTTTGTTTCAAAGAATAATGTACTATGTGACGTGGGATGTGACCATGGATATATACCTATTTATTTAATAAAAAATGGAATTATTCCGTCAGCTATTGCTATGGATATAAACGCGGGACCTTTANAGAGGGCAAAAGCTCATATTTTAGAGGAACATCTTGAAGATAAAATTGAACTGAGATTGTCAAATGGACTTGAGAAGTTGGCGATGAATGAGGCTGATACTGTCTTAATTGCAGGTATGGGTGGCGAACTTATTATCAATATTTTAGAGGCCGGCAAGGATGTATTAGATTCAGTTGATGAAGTGATTTTGTCACCTCACTCTGAGTGGTATAGCGTGAGGGAGTATCTAATACATAGCGGTTTTCTTATTGTCAGAGAAGAGATGATTAAGGATGCAGGCAAATATTATGTAGTAATGAAGGTGGTTCGTACTGCCGACGCGGGTGATGAATATAGCAAAATAGAACTTTCTTATGGGAGACATTTATTACAATCCAAGAATGAAATTTTGAAGGAATATTTGCTGAACCAAATCGATAAATTAGATAATATATCCTTTAATCTTTCAGAGAAAAAAAGTGAAGTTGCCTTTGAAAGAAAAAGTGAAATAGATAAAGAGATATGTGAAATAAAAGAGATACTATCTAGATTTTTTTAAACTATGAAAGGAGCAAGCATTTTTGCTTGGATAAAGAATGAGTGATAATTTTAATGAAGTAGTTACAGTAACTGTAGGTGATAAGGCGGTCGAGTATCCTGTAGGGACGACCCTTGTTACAATAGCAGAAGATTTTAAGAATCAATATGAAAATGATATTGTTCTAGCATGGATTGATGGAAAATTATCTGAACTTAGTAAAAAGGTATCAAATAGTTGTAAGGTGGAGTTTATCACAACTAGCACAACATGCGGAATTAACGCATATAGGAGAACAGCTACTCTTATGATGCTCAAATCTTTTTATGATATTTGTGGAAAGCAAAGCATAGAAAAAATAAGTGTAATGTACTCTTTAAGCAAGGGATATTACTGCAAAGTAAGTGGAGATATTAGGATAAGCGAGGAACTTTTACAAAAAGTTCAAAAGAATATGGAATCAATGGCTGAACATAATTATCCTATAAATAAAACATCTGTAGATACACCGGAAGCTATTGAAAGATTTAAAAAACACGGAATGAATGACAAGGTGAAATTATTTAGGTATAGACGTAGTTCAAGTGTAAATATATATTCTCTTAATGGATTCGAAGATTATTTTTATGGATATATGGTTCCATCTACTGGATATGTAAAACATTTTAAATTATATCCATATGATGAAGGGTTTGTATTACAACTTCCAGTAAAGGAGGCACCAGAGGTAGTACCACCTTTTGAACCTCAAGATAAGGTTTTTAGAGTTTTAAAAGAATCATCTACATGGAGTGAGATGCTAGAAATTGATACTGTAGGTGCATTAAATGAGCATGTTTCAGATGGAAATATTGAAGATATGATTTTAGTTCAAGAGGCCCTCCAAGAGAAGAAGATAGGTGAAATAGCCAATGAAATCGCAGGCAGAAAAGATATTAAATATGTAATGATTGCTGGTCCTACATCCTCAGGAAAAACAACATTTTCTCATAGATTATCTATACAACTTAGGGCTTTAGGTTTAAAACCTCACCCAATAGCGGTAGATGATTATTTTGTAAATAGAGAAAATACACCTAGAGATGAAAATGGTGACTATAACTATGAAATATTAGAAGCTCTTGATGTAGAATTATTCAATAAGGATATGCTTGCCCTTGGAAAGGGTGAAACGGTAGAGATGCCTACATATAATTTTATAACTGGGAAAAGAGAATATAAAGGCAAAAAATTAAAACTTGGAAAAGATGATATATTGGTTATTGAGGGTATTCATTGCCTGAATGACAAATTGTCTTATGCTCTAGATAAGGACAGTAAATTCAAAATATATATTAGTGCATTGACACAGCTCAATATTGACGAACATAATAGGATTCCAACTACAGATGGAAGATTACTTAGAAGAATTGTTCGAGATGCAAGGACTCGCGGAACTTCAGCTGAGGACACTATTGCAAGATGGGCCTCTGTTAGAAAAGGAGAAGAAAATTATATCTTCCCATTTCAGGAGGAGGCAGATGTAATGTTTAATTCAGCACTTATATATGAGTTAAGTGTTATCAAGCAATATGCAGAACCATTACTTTTCCAAATACCAAAAAGTTCGCCACATTATGATGAGGCAAATAGACTTATCAAATTTTTGGGATACTTCCTTGGAGTATCTAGTGAAAAGATTCCATCAAATTCTTTAGTTAGGGAATTTGTCGGAGGAGGATGCTTTAAAGTATAATTTTGAAAAGTTATTCTCTGAATTATGATAGCGTACAGCTTTAAGTATTATTGACAAAATAAATATGCAATGTTATATTGTGAATTGAAGCCTTTTTCTAAATGAGTTTGACAGATGATCGCGGCTGCAGAAACGAAAGGCTGCAGGTGAGGAAAGTCCGGGCTTCATAGGGCAGGATGCCAGATAACGTCTGGTGGAGGCGACTCTAAGGATAGTGCAACAGAGATATACCGCCACGCAAGTGGTAAGGGTGGAAAGGCAGTGTAAGAGACTACCGCCTGCTTGGTAACAGGCAGGGCCATGTAAACCCCATTCGAAGCAAGACCGAATAGAAGACATATGATGGCCCGTCAGTCTTCGGGTAGGTCGCTTGAATCTGGTGGCGACACCAGATCTAGATAGATGATCATCAAAAACATAACCCGGCTTATAGTCAGACTCATTAAAAAAAAGAGATGAATTTTTCATCTCTTTTTTTGTTGTATATTATCAATATAAACAGCAGTTACAAATGTGTTATATCACTATAGATTAGAATACTTTTCTTCGCAATATCTGCATCTATAGATTTCCTTGGTTTTATCAGTTAAGATAAATATTTGATCAAGTTCTTGTTCAATGGAAGTAATGCAGCGTGGGTTTTTACACTTTAAGACATTTTTTATTGTCTTCGGGAGCATAAGTTGTTTCTTTTCAACAATACTACGGTCATGGATAATATTAACAGTTATGTTATGGTCTATGTAACCTAAAATATCAAGATTAATTACATCTAGGGAACATTCTATCTTAATGATGTCTTTGCGTCCCATTTTATTACTTTTTGCATTTTTAATAATAGCTACTTGGCAATCAAGTTTGTCCAGTCCAAGGTAATTATATATATCCATACTTTTACCGGCTTGAATATGGTCAAGTACAAAGCCTTCTTTTAAACTTCCTACGTTTAACATAGCGCCTCCTTAATTGATGTGAATATCTAATAGTGTGAGTATAAGTGCCATTCGTACATAAACGCCATATTGAACTTGTTTAAAATAAACAGCACGAGGATCTTCATCGACTTCTACGGAGATTTCATTAACTCTTGGTAATGGATGGAGTACAAGCATATCCTTGCTTGCAAGAGTCATCTTTTCGTTATCTAAAATATAAGAATCCTTTAATCTTATATATTCAGCTTCATTAAAGAAACGTTCTTTTTGAACTCTGGTCATATAAAGGATATCTAAGTCAGGTAGAGCATCTTCCATATGTGTGACCTCTTTATATGGAACATTATTACCTTCTAGAACTTCTTCACGAATGTAACTTGGTATTCTAAGTTCAGACGGAGAGATAAGTACGAATTTTATATTTGTATATCTGACTAGGGCATTTATAAGGGAATGAACAGTTCTACCAAACTTTAGATCTCCACAAAGACCAATGGTAAGATTATCAAGACGACCTTTTAAAGATTTGATGGTCATAAGGTCAGTTAGAGTTTGAGTTGGATGTTGATGACCACCGTCACCAGCATTAATTACGGGGATAGATGATTTTGTAGATGCAACAAGTGGAGCACCCTCTTTTGGATGTCGCATAGCACAAATATCAGCGTAGCAAGAAATCATTTTAATAGTGTCAGAAACACTTTCGCCCTTTGCTACTGAAGAAGAAGCTGATGAGGAAAAACCCAATACGTTACCACCAAGATTAATCATAGCGGCTTCAAAACTCAGTCTCGTTCGTGTACTGGGTTCGTAAAATAATGTAGCAATTTTTTTGCCTTTACAAGCATCTTTGTATTTGTTTGGATTATTCTCTATATCCGTAGCTAAATTAAGTAATTCATCAAGCTCTTCAACAGAAAAATCCATAGGACTAATTAAATGTCTCATAAGCACCTCCGTATGTAATTTCTTCACATATCTTAATATAGTTTTACATAAAAATCAATATAAGACAAAAATAAAAAAGAGAATATAAAAGAATTATGCTATTTACAAATACTGATAAAAATATTATAATATTGCTATCTAATTTCTTAGTTGGAGATATCCAATTTTTCATAAAACCTAATTCGGGTTAGATATCATTGCAGATTTTTCATCCTTTATGGAGGATAATATGAATATTGCATTTTGGAGTAGTGTTTCTGGAAAGAGTGCTACTAGTGGGAATATGCTGGCGGTGGGTACGATGGCTTCAGTTGTGTACTCACTAAAGACTGTATTTTTGCAGTATGACTACTTTAGCAAACCTATCGAAGAAATTTTTGAAGGTAGGAAGAATGATAACATTATTCGTGATGAAAATAATTACTACACTACTTATGGAATAGATGCTCTGTTAAACAAGCTAAAACTCAATAGAATAGATGAACAATCTATATATAGTAATGTTAAGAATATCAGAAATACAAGTATCTACTATGTTCCCTCATCTAGAAAAGTACGTAACGGGTTAGATGAGGAAGCAACTAACTATCTGTCCAAATCTTTGCCAAAATCCCTTGAGAAAATCGGAGATATAAATTTTATTGATAATATGAATGGAAAGAAAAGACTTTCACGTAAAACATTGGAGGAAAGTGATGTTGCTGTAATAAATATCTGCCAAGGTATGAATGGTATTGAAGAAGTAATTACGGATGAAAAAATTTTAAAGAAAGCGGTTTTTCTTGTTGGCAAGTACGATGATGAATCCAATGAGGATATAGCTGCTATTAGAAAAAAGTTCCATATATCTAATGATGAAATTGGAGTAATTCCCTACAATATACACTTTCACGATGCTATTTGTGAGGGTAAGGTGGTACCGTTTATATCTAAGGCAATATGTTCAAAAAGGAATGATGCGAATTTCGATTTTATAAATAGTCTATATAAATCCACAAATATGATATTGGCAAAGGCGGGATTTAGCGAAGATGAATAAAAATAATGAATTGGATTTTTCCTTGCTGGTAGAGTATGTAAGTGAAGAGATTAACAACATTTTAAGGACAAATATTCGTGAAATAAGTATGAAAGAAAGCGAATTAAAGATTTTAAGAGAAAAGAAGAGTGAACTAAGAATTGCCTTGAAAAATTGTGGAATAGGAGATGTTAATGCCAAATCTTTTGTAAAGGATATTATAAGAGATATCCTAGAAAATAGTAATACCCTATCACAGGAAAGTATATTTGAACTAATACCATTTGATAATATATTTAAGCTCACGAGTCTGGATAAATTTGAGATTATCTTATATTGCTTTATAAAGGAGTATAAGAATATGGCATTTGAACATTTTATGGAAGAGTGCAATATTATGGACAAAATTAAAGATGATAGCAGAGTTAACAAAGTAACATCTTGGGATGTGGACGAGGTATATCAGAATCTTTTTATTAGATTATCTCCTAAGGATAAGATGAATATTATAACCCAGAGGGTGTATTCCCTATATAAGGGTCTAGGTGTAATTGATGATATTAGAGATATGAAGATAGAGGGAATATCTGGAGGTGTATCAGGTGGTGATGGAGCCTATAATAGTATATGGGTTTTCTATAAAGGAAATACCATCCATTTAGACTTTTTAGATTTCAAAAGCGAAAGGGAACTAGAACGAATATGTATGAATATATACAGATTTGGAAATCCAGGTCAGTTATCTAAGGCAAAAGGATATATAGTAAATGAAATGAAAGATCATTCCCGTGTTGTTGTGGTTAGGCCACCATTCTCAGAAAGTTTCGCATTCTTTGTTAGGAAATTTGATACTATCGAAAAGAAAAATATTCAAGAACTTTTAACGGATAGTGGACATGACAGGATAGTAGACATTTTAAGATGGCTGATACAAGGATGCAGGGTATGTGGTATTACTGGTTCTCAAGGAAGTGGAAAAACTACACTCCTAATGAGCATAATAGCTTTTATTAATCCCACATTTAATTTGCGTATTCAGGAGTTGTCATTTGAATTGAATCTTCGACAAGTATATCCAGAGAGGAATATTCTTTCATTTAAGGAAACTGATTATGTATCGGGACAAGAGGGTCTTGATATCCAGAAAAAGACAGATGGTGTCGTTAATATTTTGGGTGAAGTGGCGACATCTCCTGTGGCGGCGTGGATGGTTCAAATGTCCCAAACGGGTTCTTTATTTACTCTTTTTACACATCATGCAAAGACTACTGACAATTTAATGAAGTACATGAGGAACAGTCTTTTATCCTGTAATGTATTTAATAGCGAGGTAGTTGCTCTGGAACAGGTTGCTGAGTCTATTAATTTTGATATTCATATGGAAAAAGATATTCACGGACATAGATATATAGAAAGAATCACAGAGATTATACCGGATAAGGTTCATGGGTATGTCTTAAATGATATAGCTAGATTTGAGCAGGGCTCATATCATATCGTAGGAAATTTTTCAGTACACTCTGCAAATGAAATGTCTAGATTCTTTACCGAAGCGCAAAAGGAGGTCTTCTATGAAAAATATTGTTTACAAACTTAGTATTAAAATGCCGGGTCTAAAACATATTGTTCAAAAAATTGAAGGAAGACTATCTATTTTGTATCCTGCTAATAGGAATTCTATTATATGTAAAACCAATATGTATCTGATTAAAACATACATTTCCGCGATTTTAGTAATATTAGGTTTATGTTTTTTTGCAGAGGTATCATTATACTATTCAGTCTTAACGGGAATTATTATTTTTATCATAATGGATGAAAAGATAGATTCAGGTTTCGAACAGTTAGATACAAAGGTATTAAAGCAGCTATTAAAGTTTGTGGAGGATGTTAAATTTAGATTTCAGTTTAACGGTATGTTAGAGGAAGCATTACAGGAATCTATAGGCGATGCAGAACATGAAATGTCTGTTCATGGTCAAAAGATATATGAATGTTTGCTAGAGTCATATTTTGCAGAGAAGCAAGATTACATAGAAATATCTCCCAATCATTTTTTCATGACATTCTATTCTTTGTGCGAAACGGTTTTGCTATATGGAGATAAAAAGAGAGAAGATGGCTCCGTATTTCTTAAAAATCTAGGGTATCTTAAAGAAGAAGTTAATGTTGAACTCCTAAAGAGAAGTAAGATACAGTCTAACTTTATGGGGCTAAAAGGCATTTGTATTATTCCAATGTTTGCTATTAAGCCGATTGAGAGATGGGCGGTTTATAACATCCCAGAACTTGAAAACGTTTATAATGGCAGCTTTGGTGCTGTATCTACTATTTTGTTATGCCTTATGTCTATAGCTATTTATAAGATAGTATGCATATTAAAGGCCGGAAGTAAGATACAGGGGGTTTCAGAAATGATAAAAAATATAACTACTAGACCCCGAATAGAAAATATAATAGTCAAACTTATCAATAGCAATCTAAAGAGAGCAATTAAGATTGATAGATTACTTAAGGAATCAGCCTATGGATATAATATTAAAGAATTCACAGTGAAGAGATTTATTACGGCTATATCGTACTTTATTATTTCAACTATTCTAACTATTGGCTTTGGATTATCAGATGATTTCAAACAATCTATATTTCTATACATGGCAGTTCCTATATTGGCAGTGATATTGGGATACTATTATGGAGTTATATCACTGAAATTTAGAAGTCAGATAATACTTATGGATAGAGAAGAAGAGATTGTTAGATTCCAAAATATTGTCCTGATGATGATGCATTTGGATAGGATTAGTATAGAACAGATTATTTCTGAAATGGAAAGGTTTGCAATAGTGTTTAAAAATATACTTGCTAAGATAAGTGATAGATATACATATAAAGGAGTGAGAAGTTTTCGCGAAGCAAAGGAAGAGGCCGACTTTCCTCCTTTTGAAAGATTAATGGATGGATTTATTGCATGTGACGATACTTACATTTATGTTGCTTTTGAAGATATGGAGAAGGATAGACAGTATTTTCTTGATAGGCATAAGCAGGAAAATGAACATATTATATCGAATAAAACAACTATTGCTAAGATGTTATCTTTCATTCCACTATGCGCAGTTATATTAATAAAACTAATTATACCATTTGTTATGGAAGGAATGACGTCTATGCAAAGTGGTAGCTTACTATAGAATCTATAGAACTGCAAAAAATGTAAAGCATTAAAAGCTATATAAAAAGTTATATGCAAAAGTTATGCGTTAAAGCGATATATAAAAACGCAAGTCAATATATAAAAAAAAAATAAAAACAAAGATAACACAGGAGGAAAAACAATGGAAAACAGTTTAAAAGGATTAATTTTGGCAGCAGGAACTATAATCACGTGTGTGGTTATTTCACTGGGATTTTTTATTTCTAGAGAGGCTAAGGATACAGCATCTAATGGAGCCAATCAGATAAATAAATTAAACTCTGAATTTGTTGAAAGTGATAAGATCATTTACGATGGTGCTACTGTTTCAGGAAGCGAAGTGGTAAACGTAATAAAGAAGTTTTCTAATGATAAATTGTCAGTTCATGTAAGAACAAATAAAACCGAGGCTTTTTACGGATATAAAATTAATATTTCAACAGGAGAACTAACAGGGGAAAGTAGCCAATCAGTGGCAGCAGCTATGGAATCCTCTAACAATGCGTACATAAATCCATATGCAAATTTCCAGGGTAGAATTATTAGAGATGGTAATGATGTTATTACAGGCATATCATTTATGCAATAAATTTTAGGAGATAATATGGAAAATGGTTTAAACATGCTATACGTTACGCTAGGATGCTTCATATTTATTGCAGCAGTTTCTGTATTGCTATATACGGAAAATATATTTAATAAAACATATGATAAAGTTTTATACAGCAGTACAGACACAATACTCGTGGAAGATAGAGGCGATAATTATGAATGATGCTTTTGGAAAAGTCATAGCGGTATTGATTTGTGCATATTTGATGTTTTTAGCTCCGTTGGAATATATGAACAAAGAGAGGATGAGATTACAACAATCATATTTACTCAACGAAGTTACATATTTTGTGGAAAATGTTATGAATACCGGAATTATTACGTCAGACCAATACCAAGAGTTTGCAAATAAGGTTTTTTTGATTTCAGAAGGTTATACTATTGAATTAGCTCATAGTAAGCACGAGTACTATGAGGGTGAATATAGGTTACTGGTTTCTAATAACTATAATGCAGATATATTTGAGGCACTAGAGGATGCAGGAATATATTATCTAAATGAAAAAGACTATATAAAGGTTTCGATAAATGCCAATGATATTCCGCTGGTTTTTTACGGAGGTGGAATAAAATATGAAGCTTATTGATTTTGCATTAGTATTTTCCATTATTTTTATTAGTGTTATTACAGTAGTAAACTTAAAGAACGATTTACTATATAAAAATGTAATGGATAATGCCATGTATGATAAGTATATAGATGAAGTAGTAATAGACTCATTGTCTATGGGATTTATAGATATTAAAGACCAAATACCCATAGTGGAAAAGGAATTGATTTCGGAATGTTATATGAGTGAAATGTCAATGTTATATACAAATTCTATAGTTAATAAAGAATACGGTGCGAATTATACAATATTAATTTATACAACAGTGGAAGGTTTTTACACATATAACAATGGACAATGGTCAGAAATAATAAAATATACCAAAGGAGAGGATACAAAGCACGAGATAAAAATAAAAGAGTTAGAAGAGTATCTGCTGGAAAATTTCAACGTAAAAATTTTAACTCCTACAAATGATGGAGAAAGTTTTAAGAATACAGTTAAAGATTTTTCATTACTAGCTATTTATAAATGCAAAAGAAAAATCATAGATGGAGATATCTATGGCGTGTATAGTTTTTCAGGCGCAGCCATTATATCTAAATGATTTTTTTGGCAGTGGTATGCCTATGAAAGCATACCACCTGCCTTTTATATATGTTATGACTCTTGAGTTTCCGCAAAATGTAATTAAAAAATGAATATATCCTTCCAAAGTACCAATCTATCGAATTTTTGAATTATTCAGAGTGACAGTGACTGGAGTA
>JGI24710J26742_10000346_pt1 | contig 42770 bp, 42 predicted proteins | sample BioPla2DNA2_FD_26742 | JGI IMG/M metagenome (IMG submission 26742)
AAAAAATCCCCCGCTTTATATGGGGGAAATGTCTGTAAAGGTTATGTATATTGATTAAGGCTTTTTTCTAATTCGCTCTTTATTTTTTCCTTTAGGTGGGCAGGGTTTAACACCTTTGCTCCGTGGCCATATTGTAGAATCCATCGTATCAGCTCGTCTGTTACTGCCGTATTTCTTATGAATTTTATTCCATCCTCGGTCTGGATGATTTCGTCTGCGAGATCTGATTCATATTCCATTATATATCTGGCGGTTTTACTATCAAAGAATATAATAACCTGTTCGACCACATTTCCCGATAAATGTATAAATTTTTTTCTGTTCTTGTTGGTATGATAATCTTCGGGAATCTGAAATGTATCATCAAGTAGAGTAAGGGCTCTGATTCTTGATACCCTAAAATCTCTGATGTCATTTCGCAGTTCACAAAATCCTACCACGCATAAAGCGCCGTCATTAATGGAAAGCTCATATGGATGAATTACACGGATAGTATCTTCATCACTGCCGAAGCTGCGATATATAATTCTGGCCTTCCTTTTATTCTGCATGGAATCGTGGAGCTTTTCCTCTATTTCCGGATTCAAGGTATCACTAATATAGTCATTTGTATTGATTGACACAAGACCCGTAAAATGCTTTATAAATTCTCTGTTTAAATTAGAGGTATTATCAAGAAGCTTGTGTATCAGTTCGTTTGAGGTTCTTCCCATGGTCATATACTGATATGGCTTAAGTAGCTCCAGCATAAATGCAAGGGAAATCAGCTCCGGAGATGTAAAGGTGATATCACTTAGTCGAAATTTATCGGCGGTATAGTATGTTTTATTGTTTCTTGTCTCTTCTGAGATAAAGCATATACCGGATAGACTGTCAATATCACGCATTATTGTTTTTTTATCCACGATGACATCCCATTTTTCCAAGGATGAATGAATATCGTTTATGGTATAACCCCTTTTATTCTCTGAAAGCAATAGCAAGATAAATATCTGTCTTTCGGTTTGAGCCATATCTCTCATAGCGTTACCTCCTATAGACATACCCGTATCTGAATTTATCTTACTATAAAACGGATTAATATTCAAGATTGCTAAGAGTTACGGTTGTCTCCTTATTGAGACGGTTCAGCTTGCGCATCTCCAGAATAATAAATATTCCTGTTAATATTGAGGAGGTGACATCTGATAAAGGTCCTGCCGATATAAGACCATCAAGTCCGAAATATAGGGGAAGTATGAGCAGGGCAGGAATTAATATCAGTACCTGTCTTGAAAGGCCAAGTAATGCTGAATGCTTCGGTTTTCCAACTGCCTGAAAATAGTTGGAGGATACAATCTGAAAACCGATGACCGGTAGGAACATCAGATTCCTTCTGATAGCCCGGACCCCGAACGATATCAACTCTTTATCTTCCTTATTAAATAGGTAAACCAACTGTTCAGGAAATACTCTTGTTACTATCCATCCGATAATAACAATTATTGTAGCGAATATAACGCCGATATAATAGGCCTGTTTTACTCTGTCATATTTGCGTGCTCCGTAATTATATCCGATAATCGGCTGCATTCCTTGATTTATGCCGAAGATAGGCATAATTAACAAGGTAACCACACTATTTACAATACCCATTCCCGATACGGCTACATCTCCTCCATAGGTATTAAGCCCTTTATTCATTATAAAATTCAGAATACTTGATGCTATTTGCATAGCAAAAGGTGCCGTTCCCAAAGCCAGAANCTTACCTACATAAGCAGGCTTCAGCTTCATATATGACACCTTTAGCTTCAAAAGGCTTTTGCTTCTCATAAAATACAACAATACCCACGTAGCAGATACTATCTGAGATATAACAGTGGCGATTGCAGCACCTCTCATTCCCCAATTGAAAACAAATATAAATATCGGATCTAAGACGATGTTAGTTATGGCGCCGATTAGCATTGTATTCATTGCAATTCTGGGATTACCTTCAGAACGAATGAAGTTATTCATTCCCATTCCTATCGATTGAAATACTGAGCCTAATAATATTATTTCCAGATATTCAATGGCATAGGGCATTATTTGGTCGCTTGTACCCATTAATCTAAGAAAAGGCTCCTTGAAGATTAAGCCTATTATAGATAATGACAGAGAGGCTATAATAAAGAGAACAAATGCGTTGTTAAAGATTCCCTCAGCCTCTTCCTTCCTACCTTGTCCAAAACGGATAGCCACCAGGGAATTTGCACCTATTCCAATCAGCATCGAAAATGCCATCAGTATTAACATAATAGGAAAGGATACAGTAATTCCGCCGATTCCTAAGGAACCGACACCATGGCCGATGTATATTCTGTCAACTATATTATATAAAGCATTAACTAACATTCCTATGATTGCGGGAATAGAGAATTTAAAGATTAGTTTAATAATACGTTCTTCCCCGAGCTGCTTCGATCTATCTATATTATTCATGTCTTCACTCCTACCTTAATGTATAATATCTGCATATAACCTGTTAAGTATACTAACTGAACAAACAAATGTCAANTTAGTATCGGTACCTGGTACCGAAAAATTTAAATTAATCCTTGACATTTTTACGGGAACACCGTATAATCATTTAGCATGCAAATTTGCATGCAATGTATTTTTTATGCGTATTTTGCATACGCAGACAAACCACAGAATGAATTAATAATTTTGATTTTGGGAGGTGAAAAATTAATGCCTACATTTAACCAGCTAGTAAGGAAGGGCAGAAAGACAGTAGAGTACAAGTCAAATTCTCCTGCACTGCAGAAGAGCTTTAACTCACTGAATAAGAGGACAACAGATGTATCATCACCACAAAAAAGAGGTGTATGTACAGCGGTTAGAACGGCTACACCGAAGAAGCCAAATTCAGCTCTTCGTAAGATTGCCAGGGTTCGTCTGTCCAATGGTATCGAGGTTACAAGCTATATTCCGGGTGAGGGTCATAACCTTCAGGAGCATAGTGTAGTACTCATCAGAGGTGGTAGAGTAAAGGATTTACCGGGAACCAGATATCATATAGTCAGGGGTACACTTGATACGGCAGGCGTTGCCAACAGAAGACAGGCACGCTCCAAGTATGGTGCTAAAAGACCTAAAGACGCTAAGAAGTAGATACCTAGTAAAAAGTGATATGCAACTGAATATTTGCTAAGCACTTTTAATGTAGTTAAGTGCCGGGTTAATTTTTTATCCTTTTAGTTTGTATTTCTGTGGGTTACAAATTGAAATTAAGTGGAAACATTTGATATATGGTAATAAATTAAGCTGAGCGCGAACACAATTATGGAAAGCAAAGAACTTTCATTTGTGAGTACCTAGGAATTAATGTAGCTGACGAAGTTATGTTTCGTTAAGTATTGTTAAGGAGGGAAGAAACGTGCCAAGAAAAGGACATGTACCCAAAAGAGATGTACTGGCGGATCCTTTGTACAACAATAAAGTTGTTACAAAGCTAATCAACAACATTATGTTGGATGGCAGAAAGGGAGCCGCACAGAAGATAGTATACGGAGCTTTTGAGAAGGTGGCAGAGAAATCCGGAAAGGATCCCATCGAGGTATTCGAGGAGGCTATGAATAACATTATGCCTGTTCTCGAAGTAAAAGCTAGACGTATAGGTGGTGCAACTTATCAGGTTCCTATTGAGGTAAGACCTGAAAGAAGACAAGCGCTGGCTCTGAGATGGTTAACATTTTTCTCTAGAAAAAGAGGAGAAAAGACCATGCAGGACAGACTGGCGAATGAACTCTTAGATGCTTCTAACAACACAGGCGCATCTGTTAAGAGAAAAGAAGATATGCACAAGATGGCAGAGGCAAATAAAGCATTTGCCCATTATAGGTGGTAAAAGAAAAGTATCATAGCATGTTCTTCTTTAATTAAGGCAATAGACTAAATTGTAGGAAACATGATTTGAGAATTATTTATCATTCTTTGCCAGTTTCAAGCAGGTTATAATTGATGATTTGCTTGCCATGAATTAAGGAGGAATTATATTTGGCAGGAAGAGAATATCCATTGGATAGGACTAGAAATATCGGTATTATGGCACATATCGATGCGGGTAAGACTACACTTTCTGAGCGCATCCTGTACTATACCGGTGTAAACTACAAAATGGGTGATACTCATGAGGGCACTGCAACCATGGACTGGATGGAGCAGGAGCAGGAAAGAGGTATCACTATTACATCAGCAGCGACTACATGTCATTGGACTCAGGAATTAGAGCATAAGAAGATGCCGGGTGCGCTGGAGCATCGTATTAATATAATAGATACTCCCGGACACGTAGACTTTACCGTAGAGGTTGAGAGATCACTTCGTGTTCTGGACAGTGCGGTAGGCGTATTCTGTGCCAAGGGTGGCGTTGAGCCCCAGTCCGAGACTGTATGGCGTCAGGCTGATAAATATCATGTACCTAGAATGGCATTTGTAAATAAAATGGATATTTCGGGTGCAGACTTTTTTAATGTTATTAATATGATTAAAACAAGGCTTGGGAAAAATCCCGTAGCCATACAGCTTCCAATCGGTAAAGAGGATACATTTGTTGGTATTATCGATTTGTTCGAGATGAAGGCTTATTACTATAATGATGATAAAGGCGAGGATATCTCCATAACTGAGATTCCCGATGATATGAAGGAACTCGCAGAAGAATACAGAAGCATAATGATCGAAGCGATTTGTGATACCGATGATGACCTGATGGAGAAGTACCTGGAAGGTGATGAACCGACCGAGCAGGAATTGAAGGCTNCTTTAAGGAGAGCAACAATTTCTGTTGATATCATCCCTGTGTTATGCGGATCAGCATATCGTAATAAGGGAGTACAGAAGCTATTAGATGCAATTATTGAGTATATGCCTGCACCTACGGATATTCCCGATATAAAGGGAATAGACGAGAATGGCAATGAGGTTACGAGAAAATCCTCTGATGACGAGCCATTTTCAGCATTAGCATTTAAGATTATGGCCGATCCGTTTGTAGGTAAGTTGGCGTTCTTTAGGGTGTATTCAGGAACATTAAGCACCGGTTCATATATATTGAACTCCACAAAGAACAAAAAGGAACGTGTCGGACGTATTCTACAGATGCATGCGAACAAAAGAGAAGATTTGGAAAAGGTATATTCAGGAGATATAGCATCTGCGGTAGGGCTTAAATTCACCTCTACAGGAGATACTCTTTGCGATGAGAAGCATCCTGTTATACTTGAGTCCATGGAATTCCCTGAGCCCGTTATTAATGTTGCTATTGAACCTAAGACTAAGGCCGGACAGGATAAAATGGGTGCTGCTTTGGCTAAGCTGGCCGAAGAGGATCCAACCTTCAAAGCTTATACCGATGAAGAGACCGGTCAGACAATTATTGCAGGTATGGGCGAGCTTCACCTGGAAATCATTGTAGACAGACTGCTTCGTGAATTTAAGGTTGAGGCTAATGTTGGTGCACCTCAGGTTGCATATAAGGAATCCTTCACTAAGACGGTTGAAGTTGATAGTAAGTATGTCAGACAATCCGGCGGACGTGGTCAGTATGGTCACTGTAAGGTTCGCTTCGAGCCCATGGATGCCAATGCAGAGAAGACCTTTGAATTCGCTTCAGAGGTTGTCGGTGGAGCAATTCCTAAGGAATACATCCCTGCGGTCGGTGCCGGTATAGAAGAAGCCGCAAAGGCCGGTATACTCGGTGGATATCCTGTGCTTGGTATAAGGGCTGTCGTATATGATGGCTCATACCATGAGGTTGACTCCAGTGAAATGGCATTTAAAATTGCAGGCTCTATGGCATTTAAGGATGCCATGAACAAGGGTGGTGCCGTGCTTCTTGAACCTGTTATGAGGGTTGAGGTAACAGTACCCGAGGAATATATGGGTGATGTTATAGGAGATATAAGTTCCCGTCGTGGTCGTATCGATGCTACAGAGGATTTAAGCGGATCCAAATTAATACGCGGATATGTTCCTCTGTCTGAGATGTTTGGATATGCCACAACACTCCGATCCAGTACCCAGGGCCGTGGTGCATATTCCATGTTCTTTAATTCCTATGAGCAGGTTCCTAAGGCAGTTCAGGAAAAGGTATTATCATCTAAAGGCAGGAGTTAGACAGACTGTTAACAGATGACATAAAAGCAATATATTATTTTAATTTCTTAATGCTTGAAAATATTTCTAAGTTGAAATATAATAGGGCATATGAGGCAATATTTAATACAAGCCACACGGGGAGATTTCCGGAGGGAAGGCCCGTGCGTGAAAACATTTGCTTAAAAGCATTTATTTAAAGGAGGACGTTGTAAAATGGCTAAGGCTAAATTTGAAAGAACCAAACCGCATTGTAATATCGGTACAATAGGTCACGTTGACCATGGTAAGACAACTCTTACTGCAGCTATTACCAGAACTCTTCATGAAAGACTGGGTACAGGTGAAATCGTAGCATTCGATAAGATTGATAAGGCTCCCGAGGAGAAGGCAAGAGGAATCACAATCTCTACTTCTCACGTTGAGTATGAGACTAACAACAGACACTATGCACACGTTGACTGCCCAGGACATGCTGACTATGTTAAGAATATGATTACTGGTGCTGCTCAGATGGACGGCGCTATCCTTGTAGTTGCTGCTACTGACGGTGTTATGGCTCAGACAAAAGAACATATCTTACTTTCCCGTCAGGTTGGTGTTCCTTACATCGTAGTATTCATGAACAAATGTGACATGGTTGACGATCCCGAGTTATTAGAGTTAGTTGAGATGGAGATAAGAGACCTGTTAACAGAGTATGAATTCCCTGGCGATGATACACCTGTAATTCAGGGTTCCGCTCTTAAGGCTCTTGAAGATCCTTCAGGAGAATGGGGAGATAAGATTCTTGAGTTAATGGAAGCTGTTGACTCTTGGATTCCTGATCCTCAGAGAGAAAGTGATAAGCCTTTCCTTATGCCTGTTGAGGACGTATTCTCTATTACAGGTCGTGGAACCGTTGCTACAGGTCGTGTAGAGCGTGGTATGTTAAAGGTATCAGAAGAAGTTGAGATCGTTGGAATTAAGGAAGAAACCCGTAAGGTTGTTGTAACCGGTATCGAGATGTTCAGAAAGCTTCTGGACTATGCTCAGGCTGGTGATAACATCGGTGCACTTCTTCGTGGTGTTCAGAGAACAGAAATCGAAAGAGGACAGGTTCTTTGTAAGCCCGGTTCAATTAAATGCCACACTAAGTTTACCGCTCAGGTATACGTATTAACAAAAGAAGAAGGTGGACGTCATACTCCATTCTTCAACAACTACAGACCTCAGTTCTATTTTAGAACAACTGACGTTACCGGTGTATGTAATTTACCCGAAGGCGTTGAAATGTGCATGCCTGGTGATAACGTAGAGATGACAATCGAGTTGATTCATCCTATCGCTATGGAGCAGGGTCTTGGTTTCGCTATCCGTGAAGGTGGCAGAACAGTTGGATCAGGTAAGGTTGCTTCAATTATCGAGTAACAGTAAACAGATTTATAACTGTAAAGAATATACGAGACAGAAAGTGAATACACTTTCTGTCTCGTTTTAGTAGTACGGCATAAACGTGTAAAACTAAAATAGTTAGCCAAACCTTCCGATAAATATATTGTATGAACTTTAAGATTGATTCTTAAGTTATAGTGAAGTTTTGAAAATAACCTTTGAAAAAACAGGAAAATAAGATATAATATCATAAGAGTAGAAAAAGCTTGTCTAAAGTATGTTTAAGTTGACCAATATTGGAAAAAAATATTAGAAGATAATGGGATAATACTTATAAATACGATGATAAAAATAAATTATATAATTATATATAATTGAATCGTAATTTACTGGATAGGAAAGGAGTTTCATTATGTTGGGCACCGATATCGGAATTGATTTAGGTACGGCAAGTGTATTAGTTTATATAAAGGGAAAGGGAGTAGTGCTTAAAGAGCCTTCAGTAGTAGCTTTTGACAGGGATACTAATAAGATTAAAGCAATTGGTGAAGAAGCCAGATTAATGCTCGGAAGAACACCGGGTAATATAGTCGCTGTAAGACCTCTAAGACAGGGTGTTATATCTGACTATACGGTTACAGAGAAAATGCTCAAATATTTTATTCAAAAGGCAGTAGGTAAGCAAAGGTTTAGAAAACCCAGAATCAGTGTCTGTGTACCAAGCGGGGTAACTGAGGTCGAGAAGAAGGCCGTAGAGGATGCTACTTATCAGGCGGGTGCCAGGGAAGTGACAATTATTGAAGAGCCCATTGCTGCTGCGATTGGAGCGGGTATCGATATATCAAGACCCTGTGGCAATATGATTGTGGATGTTGGTGGCGGCACTACTGATATTGCCGTAATCTCCCTGGGAGGCACAGTGGTAAGTACATCTGTTAAAATAGCAGGTGACGATTTTGACGATGCAATCGTCAGATACATGCGAAAGAAGCATAATCTTCTAATCGGAGAAAGAACTTCAGAGGATATTAAGATAAAGATAGGCTCTGCATACCGCAGACCCGAATCGGTATCTATGGAGGTTAGAGGAAGGAATCTGGTCACAGGACTTCCGAAGACCATAGCCGTAACCTCTGAGGAGACCGAAGAGGCTTTAAGAGAGACAACGGCACAGATAGTTGAGGCGGTTCACAGTATACTTGAAAAGACACCTCCGGAGTTGGCTGCGGATATAGCAGACAGGGGTATTGTACTGACCGGTGGAGGATGCCTGTTATATGGACTGGAAGAGCTTATTCAGGAGAAAACAGGAATTACAACCATGACCTCTGAGGATCCAATGACCGCAGTTGCTATAGGTACAGGAAAATTCGTTGAATTTTTAAGTGGAAGAAGAGATTAGTTCTATAGACAAAGGAGCTGGTACAAATGGTAAGAGGGCTATATACTGCATATACCGGAATGGCTAATGAACAAAAGAGGCTGGACATTATTGCCAATAACCTGGCTAACGCGGCAACGGTAGGATATAAAGAGGAAAATGTAACTAACCAGGCATTTGACGATGTATTAACCATTAAGATTCGAGATGATTCTGAAGCCTACAATGACAGACCTATCGGCAGGATGAGCCTGGGTGTTAAGCTAGGCGAGACCTATACTAACCATTTACAAGGCTCCTTAAGACAGACAGGCAATGCCTATCATTTGGCATTGGAGGGAAAGGGATTTTTCACAATGTCTGTTACGGACAGAGCCGGAAATACCGATATAAAATATACACGTAACGGTTCTTTTACTATGACAAGGGATGGTCATATCGTGGATACTGATGGGAATCACCTGATGGGAGAGAGCGGAGAGGTTATTATTCCTGTTGATGCTGTAGATGTGGTTGTGGATGCAACCGGAGGGATTTATGCAGATGGGAATTATATAGACACTCTCCTGATGGCAGATTTTGAGGACTATAATTATCTGATTAAATCGGGTGATACGATGTTTGAAACCGTAGAGGGTGCAACAGTAATACCATCCACAGCCAGCATAATTCAAGGCTATACAGAGCAGTCCAATGTAAATGTTGTATCAGAAATGGTCGAGATGATTGCAGTTACAAGGGCATATGAGGCTAACCAGAAGGTAATTCAATCGATTGATCAGACACTGGAGTTGGCGGCTAATTCTGTCGGCAAAGTGTAATTATGCTTAAGGTGGACATGATTGGAGGAAAATGATATGATGAGATCCTTATGGACGGCAGCGTCCGGTATGACAGCTCAACAGTCAAACGTAGATACTATTTCAAACAATCTGGCAAATATTAATACAACAGGATATAAGAAGGAAACAGCAGAGTTCAAATCATTACTGTATCAGACCATACAGGAAAACTCTTATGACAATAACGGAGAACCAAAGCCTACAGGAATTCAGGTGGGGCTTGGGGTAAGAAATTCTGCAATAACCTCTCTTTATACTCAGGGAACATTACTTCAGACCGACAATGATTATGACTTTGCCATAGATGGGGACGGGTTCTTTATGGTTAGAACCCCGGGTGGAGATATTGGCTATACCAGAAACGGTTCTTTCGGTTTGGCTAATGGGATAGAAGGCTTGACAATAGCTGATTCGGACGGAAATCCACTTCTTGATACCTCGGGATCAGCCATTGTAATTGACGAAGCTTATAATCCGTCCAAAATTAAAATAAATGAATATGGCGAGTTGTCTTATCCGGATGAAAACAATGTTTTGATACCAATAGGTATAACAATAGGTTTGGCTCAATTCAATAACCCTGCCGGTCTGGAGAAGACCTCCGGCAGCTTACTTAAGGAGACAGAGGCATCCGGAATGCCCAGGATGGAATATGATGATTTCATGTTGAAAAGAAGTAAGATAAGACAGGGATATTTAGAGGGCTCTAATGTACAGGCAGTTGACGAAATTGTTAATCTGATCGTTGCACAGAGAGCGTATGAAATGAATTCCAAGATTATAACTGCAGCCGATCAGATGCTTCAGCAGGCGAATAATTTAAGATAAGGGAGAGAAGCTAAGCAATGAGTATTAATATAGAGTCGGGATCGCAGTATAATTTGGCACAGTCTATGGCTGTGGACAGATCAAAGGAGAAATTGCTCGAGGAGAAATTAAAGAGTAGGCCTGCCACAGATGAGGAATTGATGGAGGTCTGCAAAGGCTTTGAAGCATATATGCTTGAGCAGGTCATGAAGAGTATGGAAAAGACCATACCGTACGAGGACAGGAAGAATCCTTATCTGGAGAACTTCGGTGACATGCTTTATCAGGAGTATGCCAAAAGTGCCACTGAAAACCAGGGACTTGGATTGGCACAGATGCTGTATGAGTCCATGAAAAGAAATGGTATAGGAACACAGGAATAAGGAAATACATAATACTTAGACTCTTACAATGTCATTTTAAACAAAACCCAAATGGGCTGTAGTTTGAAATGACATTTTTTCCATGACATCGAGGGAGGGAGGTAGCTGATTTGACAGATAAAATTGAGGGATATGTAGATAAGATTGTTTTTCGTAATGATGAGAATGGGTATACTGTTTTTAGTATAGTTTATGACGAAGACGAGTTCACCTGTGTAGGATACCTTACTGTAATAAATGAGGGGGAATTCATCCAGGCAACAGGGAGCTTTACACATCATCCGGTATATGGAGAACAGTTTCTATTGGAGGAATATGAAATTAAAGAGCCTGAGGACACATACTCTATGGAGGTTTATTTAAGCTCAGGTGCCATAAAGGGAATCGGAAAAGCCTTGGCCTCCAGAATAGTTAAGAAGTTTGGAGAAAATACCTTTCGGGTAATAGTTGAAGAGCCGAACAGGCTTGCTGAGGTAAAGGGAATAAGCGAACGAATGGCTATTGAAATATACCGTCAGTTTGAAGATAAAAGAGACATGAGAAATGCCATGATGTTTCTCCAGAAATATAATATTACAGGTAATTTGGCTGTAAAGATATTTCAGGAATATAAATCCGGAATGTATAATGTGATTAAAGAAAATCCATATCGTTTGGCTGAGGATATTAGCGGTATCGGTTTTAAAACTGCGGATGAGATAGCTCAAAGAGTAGGAATTCCTCTTAATTCTGATTTTAGGATTAAGGCAGGAATACTCTATGTGCTTATGCAGGCTAATGGGGAAGGACATGTATATCTTCCCGAAAACGAGCTTATAGTCAAAGCCGGGGAACTGTTGTTAGCCGATACTGAATCAATTAAACGTCAAATTACCACCTTGAGCATAGAAAAGAAAATAGTTATAGTTGATGACAATGACGAGAGACCGATTTATGCATCGGTATTTTATTATATGGAGCTGAATATAGCCAGAAGGCTTCATGATTTAAACATCAGTTATGATTATGACAGAGAAAGCCTTAATAATAAAATTGCCCAGATAGAAAAGCTTACGGGCACTATATTGGATGACCAGCAAAGAACCGCTGTAAAGGAGGCGGTATATAACGGATTACTGATTATAACCGGAGGACCGGGAACAGGAAAAACGACTACGATTAATACAATAATTAAGCTGTTTGAATCCGAAGGGCTGGATATATTGCTTGCGGCTCCTACCGGCAGGGCAGCAAAAAGGATGAGTGAGACCACCGGTTATGAGGCAAGGACCATTCACAGGATGCTGGAGTTAAGCAAATTAACACAGGGAGATGGAAATAACTATACCTTTGAGAGAAATGAGACTAATCCTCTGGAAACGGATATAATTATAATAGATGAAATGTCTATGGTGGACATAGGATTGATGAATGCACTATTAAAGGCGATTTCAGTCGGTACGAGACTGATTTTAGTTGGGGATGTGAACCAGCTTCCCAGTGTAGGTCCGGGAAATGTTCTAAAGGATATTATCAATTCACATTGCTTCAATGTTGTGATGCTGACGAAAATATATCGTCAGGCTGTCGGTAGCGATATTATCGTTAATGCCCATAAAATAAATGCCGGAGAGCAAATTAATCTTGATAATAAGAGCATGGATTTTTTTATGCTAAAACGAAATGAAGCGGATGTAATAATAGCCGTAATGATAAATCTGATTAAGAACAAGCTCCCGAATTACGTAAAGGCTACTCCGTTTGAAATACAGGTTTTGACACCGATGAGAAAGGGTGAATTAGGAGTAGAAAGGCTTAATAAGGCGCTTCAGGCGGCTCTTAATCCACCGTCAAAGAGTAAAAGAGAAAAAGAATGCCATCAGAGTATCTTTCGTGAAGGTGATAAGGTCATGCAGATTAAGAATAATTATCAGCTGGCATGGGAGATAAAGAGCGACTTTGGCATTACCACACAAACCGGCACCGGTGTATTTAACGGTGATGCGGGAATTATAAAAGAAATCAATTTGTTTTCAGAACATTTATTGGTGGAATTTGATGATAACAGGCTTGTGGACTATAGCTTTAGCCAATTGGATGAGCTGGAGCTTGCATATGCTGTTACTATTCATAAATCACAAGGCAGCGAATATCCGGCGATTATTTTGCCGATACTGGACGGACCAAGATTACTATTTAATAGGAATCTGCTTTATACGGCGGTTACCAGAGCAAAAAGCTGTGTTGTCATAGTCGGAAGTGATACAATGGTAAAGTATATGATAGATAATAAAAGCGAACAGAGCCGCTATAGCCGGCTCAGTGAACAGATTAAAGATATGGTACGATAAATTATGTAGTGCAATATAATGGTAAATGGTTTATAATATTTTAATAAGAGTAAAAATTGGAGGTTATGGCATTGTCACTTACAACATTGGTTATCATGGCAGCAGGAATGGGGAGTAGATACGGAGGAATCAAGCAACTGGAGCCTGTAGGCCCAAACGGCGAAATCATAATGGATTATTCTGTTTATGATGCCATCGAGGCAGGCTTTAATAAGGTTGTTTTCATAATACGCAAGGATATAGAGAAGGATTTTAAGGATGTTATAGGCAAACGTATTGAAAAGCATATAAATGTTGAGTATGTATTCCAGGAGCAGGATGTATTACCTGAAGGATTTAGTCCTCAGGCAGGACGTATTAAACCTTGGGGCACGGGACATGCCGTTCTATGCTGTAAGAACGTGGTTAATGAACCCTTTTCTGTCATCAATGCTGATGACTTTTATGGTAAGGAGGCCTTCAGAAAAATATATAACTTCCTTAATGCAAAGTCTCAAAATCCCAATATATATTGCATGGCGGGATTTATACTGGGGAACACCCTTAGTGAAAACGGAGCCGTTACCCGTGGTATCTGTAGAACGGATAATGAGGGTTGGCTTATGGATATTAATGAAACGTTCGGTATTATAAAGGAAGGGAATATAGCTAAGGGGAAGGACAAGGACGGTAAGGACATAAATGTTGAATTAAATAGTATTGTATCCATGAACATGTGGGGATTTAAACCGAGTTTATTTGAAGATTTGGAGATAGGTTTTATAGAGTTCTTAACTAAGCTTTCACCGGAGGATATTAAGAAAGAATTTCTTCTCCCCACAGCTGTGGGAGATTTGGTAGACAGTAATAAAGCAAAGATAAAGGTGTTGGAAACATCTGACCGTTGGTTTGGTGTAACCTATAAAGAGGATAAGGAATCTGTAATCGCAGCCATCAGAAACCTGATTGATAAAGGTATTTATCCTAATAAACTTTTTTCATAGATTAAGGAGTAAACATTGCTTCATGCCATTTTAGACATACTGTATCCGGTGAGATGTCCTGTCTGTGCAGATATTGTCGTTCCTAAGGACAGGAGAATTTGCTTTGGTTGTGAAAAGAAACTGAATTTCATTTCTGAACCTCGCTGTAAGAAGTGCAGTAAACCTATAGAACAGGACCAAAAAGAATACTGTAGTGATTGTGAGCGTAAGGATTACCACTTCGAATATGGATATTCCTTATGGGTATATAATTCGGTTATGATGAAATCCATTTCGGATTTCAAATATAGGATGAAGAAGGAATATGCCAGGTACTATATCGGACAAGTAATTGAAAATTACTCTAAAGCTATATATAAGATGGAACCGGACGCTCTTGTACCGGTGCCGATACATAAGAGCAAATATCGTGAAAGAGGATATAACCAAGCGGAAATATTGGCTAAAGGAATAGGAAAAGAGCTCGGCATACCGGTTCTGCCCAATTTGCTGATAAGAACTAAAAAGACATTACCTCAGAAGCAGTTAAGCGATAAGGAGAGACTCAAAAATCTTCGGGAGGCCTTTAGGTTTAATGAGACAGAGATGAAAAATCACAAAAAAGGGCTAAAGAGGATTTTGCTGATAGATGACATTTATACTACAGGCAGCACTATCGAGGCATGTACCAACGTATTAATGGAGAATGGAATTGAACGAGTCTATTTTATTACGTTGTGCATAGGAAAAGGATTCTAAGGATTATATCCCGAAGGGATATGAAAAGGAGGAATAAGTATGGATGTAAGAAATTGCAAAGGATGCGGAAAGTTATTTAACTACATTCAGGGTCCGCCTTTGTGTCCGACCTGCGCCAGAGCTCTTGATGCAAAGTTCGAAGAGGTAAAGGAATACGTATACGACCATCCCAGGGTGGATATTCAGGAAGTTTCAGAGGTATTCGATGTTAGTGTGGCTCAGATTAAGCAGTGGATACGTGAGGAGAGACTGTCATTTGCCGAAGATTCTATGATTGGAATTGATTGCGAGGGATGCGGTGTTTCTATCAAAACCGGTCGTTTCTGCAAGCAGTGTAAGGATAAGCTGGCCAGAGGCTTTAAGGATTTATACCATAAGTCCGAGCCTAAGCCACAGCCAAAGCGTGTAGATTCTAAGGATAGTGCCAGAATGCGTTTTCTTGACCAAGACAGAAACCTATAGAAAAAAATAAGCTCCGCAGAGCTTATTATATATTCTTCTTCAAACGTATACCATCATTCTCTATGGTGATGGTGCCGTTTTTGTATAATTTTCCTATGGCTCTCTTAAATGCATTCTTACTAATCCGGAATTTATTCTTAATGGCATCTGAATCTGATTTATCGTGATATGGTAAAAATCCGCCTTCTTCTTCAAGAAGCTTTAATATCATTTCCGAATCGGAATCTATCTGGACATAGGATTTGTCTCTGAGGCTTAGGGTAAGCTTTCCGTCCGGCCTTATATTTGTTACTCTTGCCTGAATTGTTTCGCCTAACCGAATCGGGCAAAATATCTCATGGTTTGGAATTAAGGCAGAGTAAATATTATCTACAGCCACAAAGATACCGAAGGCATCAATTTTATCATAGACAAATCCTGATACCATATCGTCCTTTTGATAATTCGAATCAGATAATAAATAATCATATACCTTCATTGTGGCACACAATCGATTACTTTTATCAACATACAGGGATACCAGGACATTATCCCCTTCCTTAATTTTATAAGTCTGTTCTTTAAAGGGTAAAAGCAAATCCTTCAATAGACCCCATTCTAAGAATGCACCTATTTTGGTAATTTCCTTCACTCTAAGCAGTGCTGTGGTGCCTATGGTTAAAGGGACGGTCGATGTAGTGGCAATTTCCCTGTCCTCAGAGTCCTTATATACAAAGACATTCAGTGTATCATTAATCTTAGTATCTTTAGGTACTTCCTTAAGTGGAAGCAGAATCTTATTGCTGTTTTCTGTTCCCGGTTCGCATAGATACACCCCAAAATCCGTCTTTTTGCATACTTTTAATATCTGATATTTTCCTAATTCTATCATTTTAATTCCTTTCTGATGAATACTCTTAAGAGAATTCTACTATTGCATATGGTTTTGAATTTACGCTGTCTAATACTATACAGTATTTGTTGTCAATACGAGAAACCTTAGGGTAAATAATATCGCCAAGCACCGCCTGTTTTTTATATTCGACACGCATTTTGGTAACAATAAAATCATCCGGCAAATAAGCCTCTGCCATTTTAATGTATTGCCCATTATTTACATGATTATACGAATCTATATTTGATTTTACCACCGGAAACGAAGGCTGCTCTTCAAGGTTATCGGGAATTGATATCTTTCTGTCCATGTGCTCCATAGGATATGGCGGTTCCAGCATATAACCCAAATTGTCTTCGGGAACTTTTGTGGGGCGGTTATTCTCTATATCCATAAAGACCCATATTGAGTCGGCAACAGCCATAACCCTCTGATGGCGGTCTTTCATTATAAAGTTACGGTATCCGTAAAATCCCTTGAACGCATAAGGCCATGTACCTACTGTGATTTCGTCCCCAAGAGACACCTGATTGAGAATATGAAGGTTCCAACTGGCCAGCAACCACACTCTTTTTTTCTTTTCAAGATAAGCTAAGCCCAGGTTCAGATCTTCTGACTGAAAGGTACTGCAGTCTTGAAAATAATTTATAATCGATGAAGGGTCCATGATGGCTTTATAGTGGTTAAGCTCAGTATAACGAACGCGACTCTCAAATGTATACATAATAACAACCTTTCCTAAAACATTTCTATTGAAATTTTATAAATAATAACATACCATATATTTTCAATAAATACTAGCAAAGTTTGTAACAATACTGGTATTTATAATATGGTTTTGGTATAATAGGCTTGTTTTAAGGGAGAAATGCCAAGACTTGAAGAAGCTGAAAGGTGGCTTTGAAGAGATGGATATTACGGAAATTAAAAACCATATTAATAATATCAGGAACTGATAAAATCAAATTCCAATATTATAATATGGCCTATAATCTAATGTCGATATTTTGCCCAAGCTGAGGTGCGACGGACTGTTCCATCATTTTAATCATGCTTTGTCCGAGCTTCTCAATAGTATCAAGGTTTTTTGCCAGTACCGCTATACCCACGTCGACGCTGTCTATTGATGGGTTTGTCGGTATCGGTAGGGAAGTTATCTTCATATTACACTCCTGTTCTGTTATTGGACGGGTAAAAAATATAAGGTTAATATATATAGAGTATAGCACACTAGCACTAAAATATCAAATAAACTTACATGAAGGAGGTTACTATGATATATGATGTTATTATAATCGGTTCAGGTCCGGCAGGATTGTCTGCGGCAATTTATGCACAAAGGGCCGAACTCACAAATATAGTTATAGAAAAGACCGGAATGAGCGGTGGCCAAATTATTAATACCTATGAGGTGGATAATTACCCCGGTACTCCCGGTATAAGCGGCTTCGATCTAAGTGTCAAATTCAGAGAGCATTGCGACAAGTTAAATACAACCTTTATTAACGGAGAGGTAGTTGAATTTAAGCTTGAAGATGATATTAAGGTAGTCATTCTGGATGACGGAACCCGCTATCAGGCCAAGACGATTATCATTGCATCAGGGGGATTGCCACGGCATCTGAATGTTCCCGGTGAGGAGAGGTTATCCGGATTAGGAGTATCCTATTGTGCAACCTGTGACGGTGCGTTCTTTAAGAATAAGACAGTGGCAGTTGTAGGCGGAGGGGATGTTGCTGTTGAAGATGCCATTTTCCTATCCAGAATATGTGAAAGAGTATATGTAATCCACAGAAGAGATGAGTTTAGAGCGATCAAGAGTAGTGTAAACAAGCTGCTTAAAAATGATAATGTTACGGTTTTATGGGATAGCGTTGTAGAAAGCATTAACGGTACAGAAACGGTCGATTCCCTTGATATTAAGAATGTAAAGACAGGCGAAACCTCCAACCTAAAGGTTGAAGGAGTATTTATTGCCGTAGGGTATATTCCCAACTCACAGATATTTAAGGATATAGTAGCTACTGACGAGAGTGGATATATTATCGCCGGAGAGAGCTGTGAGACGAATGTCCCGGGAATCTTTGCGGCGGGTGACATAAGGACCAAGGATTTGAGACAGATTATTACGGCTGCATCAGACGGTGCAAATGCTATTACAGCAGTAGAAAGATATTTAAATCAAAATTAACCATAAACAAAAATACTGCAAATACAGTGAAAAAGCCTAAAAAGGTGATATTTTAGCCACTTTTGAGAGGGTTTTCTACAATAATTTATTGACACCAAGTATAGGATTTGCTATAATAATTATCAAAGATGTAACACTTTTGTAACAATTATACCATAGCGAATCCACTTTGCATAAGACATAAGCAATTAAGTTGCTTGCAATACTTGGGAGGAAGAACCAATGAGAAAGTATCGGGCCCTGAAAACTGCAATATTTGCAGCATCAGCCTTAATGTTCTTGTCAGCTTCAAAGGATAAAGCATTTGCCGAGCAGACGACATCAGTTGAGTATGGTGTAGCTGGTATATCCAAGACTTTGGACAATGTATATTCCTGTGGGGATAATGAGGTGAGCAAAAAAATAACCGAATTATTCAACGCAGAGATATATTCACCGTTTGCCAATCTCGGTGTGTCTATTGCAAGCAATTATGTTAATGTAAGAAGTCAGCCTTCGACCGAAAGTGAAATAGTCGGCAAGCTATATAACGGATGTGCGGCGGAAATATTGGAATGGCTTGAGGGTGACTGGGTTAAAATAGTATCCGGCGATGTGGAGGGCTATATAGCATCAAATTATCTGGCCACCGGTAAGGCGGCAGAAAAATTAGCCGACGAGCATGCTGAGAAGTATGCCACTGTAGTGAAAACCCAAACATTGCGGGTTCGTGAAGCGCAAAGCACTGATTCCAGAACATTGGAATTGATTCCATTAGGAGAGCGCTTTCCGGTTATTAAGGAATATGATGAGTGGGCAGAAATCCTGTTAAGTACCGATGATTCCGGTGATGACTTTACCGGTTTTGTACATAAGGATTATGTAGAGATTGAGGTAATATTCAAAGAGGCAATATCCATAGAGGAAGAGCAAAGGCTAATCAGGCAGCAGCGTGAGGCAGAGAGAGCCGAGGCTGAAAGACTACAGCGTCTGGCAGAGGAAGAAGAAAGAAGGCGAATCGAGGAAGCCAGAAGACAGGAGGAAGCCAGAAAAGCCGCCGAGGAGAAGAAAAAATCTGAAGAATCCAAGAAGGAAGAAGATAAGCCTTCAGGAAGCTCAAGCTCTGGCAGTGCTCTAGGTAAAGAGATTGCCAGCTATGCACAGAAATTTGTCGGTAACAGATATGTATGGGGCGGAACCAGTCTGACAAAGGGTGCTGACTGCTCAGGCTTCGTATATACCATATATCAGCAATTCGGATATAAGCTTCCGAGAGTCTCCAGAGATCAGGCGAAATCAGCCGGTCGGAAAGTTAATATTAGTGATCGCCAACCGGGTGACCTAATATTCTATACCAACAGCAAAGGTACTGTAAACCATGTAGCCTTGTATATTGGTAATGATAAGATTGTACATGCTGCCAGTTCGAAGCAGGGTATTATTATATCGAAGTACAACTATCGTAAAGTGTATTGTGTAAGAAGAATCGTTAATTAGACATAATAAGTCTGGGCTGTTTATTAACTACCGGGAATTTTCGGTGAAGTTACTAAATAGCCCAATTCTTAAAATATGCTGGATAAAGTTAATAATTGTGGTAAAATATAGTATATATAGGATAGATAATATCTATTTGTAATTGAAGGAGTAGCAAATGGAAGCGGAAAATATTAAGGAAAGAAGAAGATATAAAAGATTACCTATCAATCTTACTCTGGAGATAGATGAGATTTTCAAACAGGATAATGTAATAGTCAGCAATATTGGAGCTTCTATTACGGTCTTCGATATCTCTAAAAGCGGTATAGGATTTGTCAGTGAGGCCAACTTGCCGATAGGTTATTACTTTAGAGGCACTATTGAGTTTAGCAACGGAGATTTTTTTAGAGTTGTAATACAAATTGTCCGAACCGGAAAGTCAGAAGGAAATCTAAAGGTATATGGTGCTGAATTTGTGGGACTTGCTCCTTTTCTTGCGGAAAAGGTGGATCATTACGAACGGAGTCTTAAATCTTAAATCATGCTAGTATAAGTTATCATGCCATGGTCTCAACAGACCATGGTTTTTTTGGACGCTTTATAATTGTATTTGTATTTTGATATATAAATGAAGCTTTCATAAAGTTTTGAAAATTGATTAAATTAGTGAAATTCTCTTTTTTTAAAAATAGATATAAAATCCTAGAAAAGGCCTATTGACAAAGAGTGATATAGTAATCTTGCACAAAAGCCCGAATAAAATTTACATATTATGGATATAATCGTTTTTAAAGAAATTATACGAAAAAAAGTTATCAACATTAAAAAACCCTTAAAAAGAAGTTATACACGGATTTATCCACATTATCCACATTTATAAACTACTCTTGTCGCATGGGAAAAAGCTTGTCAAGTTCGAAAATCCGTTTTGTTACTTCTGATAAATCGAACTAAATTTACTAAAAACTACAGCATTAAACAATAGAATTGTATTGTCGGAAAATACTTAAATATAAATTAAATTGCCAAAATCTTAACAAAAAAAGTTGGAAAAGTAAGGATAATGTAAAATTGGGTAAATAATATGTATATTTTATGAGCTTCATACACTTGACCGCAAAGCCTAAAGTGCTTGTCACTTTTTTTGCACTATGCTATAATTTATTTAAGCATAGAATTATGCTAATAGAATAAGGAGTTGATCTTATGCGTTATATTATCAGTGGAAAGAATATTGATGTAACGGAAAGCTTAAAGACAGCTGTATATGAGAAAATTGGAAAGCTGGAACGTTATTTCACTCCTGATACGGAAGTTCATGTTACACTAAGTGTTGAAAAAGAAAGACAAAAAATCGAGGTAACAATTCCGGTCAAAGGTAGTATTATAAGAGCCGAAGAAACCAGTAATGATATGTATGTTTCAATTGATTTGGTTGAAGAAATTATAGAACGCCAGTTGCGGAAGTATAAGAATAAATTGATAAGTCATAAACAAGCATCTACTAATTTTAACAAGACATTTATGATGGATGATTACGATGAAGATGATGGAATTAAGATAGTTAAAACAAAGAGATTCGCTATTAAACCTATGGATGCTGAGGAAGCATGTGTTCAGATGGAATTATTGGGACATAGTTTCTATGTATTTAGAAATGCCAGTACCAACGAAGTAAATGTAGTCTATAAGCGTAAAGGAAATACCTATGGACTTATCGAACCCGAGTATTAAACTTTGCAAATTAAACAAAATGACCTTGTAGTGGATACTTCACAATAATATTCAGGAGGGTGCATATTGAGTATATATGCACCCTCTTGATAAATTTTGAAATATCCTCCAATTGATAAGCCTTTACATACCAAGTTCAAATTAATAAAAATAAGTTGAATAACAATACTTGTAATGTTACAATATTAGGTGAATAATCGCATAATTATGTGAAATACAGGAGTTGAAATTATAATGGGACTTTTTGAAAAGATATTTGGAACTCATAGTGAGAGAGAAATAAAACGAGTGTTGCCTATTGTGGATCGGATTGAGGCATTGGAGCCTGAGTTTGAGAAGCTGTCAGATGAAGCACTTAGAGCTAAAACAACCGAGTTTAAGAACAGACTTAAGAATGGGGAAACACTTGATGATATATTAGTTGAAGCCTATGCCGTTGTTCGTGAGTCTGCGAAAAGGACAATAAAACAGAGACATTATAGGGTGCAGCTTATTAGTGGTGTCATCCTTCATCAGGGACGTATTGCAGAGATGAAAACCGGTGAAGGTAAAACCCTGATGGCTACTTTGCCTGCATATTTAAATGCTCTTGAAGGCAAGGGCGTCCATATAGTTACTGTTAATGATTACCTGGCCAAGCGTGACGCTGAATGGATGGGTCAAATCCATGAGTTTTTGGGCTTAAAGGTAGGAGTTATTCTAAACAGCCTGGAAAGGGATGAGAGACGGGAGGCTTATGCCTGCGATATAACCTATGGTACCAATAATGAGTTTGGCTTTGACTACCTAAGGGATAACATGGTTATTTATAAGGAACAGCTGGTTCAGAGAGATCTGCATTATGCAATCATAGACGAGGTAGACTCTGTACTTATTGATGAAGCACGAACTCCGCTTATTATATCAGGCAGCAGTGGTAAGTCTACCGAGCTTTATCGTGTCTGTGACATTCTCGCCAGACAGATGATAAAGGGTAAGGCCAGCGGTGAGATGACCAAGATGGCCGCCATCATGAAGGAAGAAATTAAAGAAGAAGGCGACTTTATAGTTAATGAAAAGGAGAAGAATGTCCACCTGACAGCAGATGGTGTTAAGAAGGTAGAAAGCTTTTTTAATATCGAGAATCTGGCAGACCCGGAGAATCTCGAGATTCAACATAATATAATACTGGCGCTCAGAGCACATAATTTAATGCATAGGGATAAGGACTATGTGGTTAAGGATAATGAGGTCTTAATAGTGGACGAGTTTACAGGACGTATAATGCCGGGTAGACGCTACAGTGACGGACTTCATCAGGCAATAGAAGCAAAAGAGCGAGTTAAGGTTAAGAGAGAAAGCAAGACATTAGCTACGATTACATTTCAGAACTTCTTTAACAAATATAAGAAGAAGTGTGGTATGACAGGTACTGCATTGACTGAGGAACAGGAATTCAGAGAAATATACGGAATGGACGTAATAGAGATTCCGACCAATCTTCCCATTGCACGTATCGACAGACAGGATGCTGTTTATAAAACACATAAAGAAAAGCTTCAGGCAATCATTAATGATGTTGAAGAGTCCTATAAGAAAGGACAGCCGGTACTTGTAGGTACTATTACAATCGAGGCATCAGAGGAAATCAGTGCTTTATTAAAGAAAAGGAATATTCCTCATAATGTACTTAATGCTAAGTTTCATGAGATGGAGGCTGAGATTATAGCCGAAGCCGGAAAGCTTGGAGCGGTTACCATTGCTACCAATATGGCCGGTCGTGGTACCGATATAAAACTGGGAGAGGGCGTAGCAGAAGTAGGCGGCCTTAAGATTATAGGTACTGAAAGACATGAAGCCAGACGTATTGATAATCAGCTTCGTGGTCGTGCAGGAAGACAGGGTGACCCCGGTGAATCCCGTTTCTATATTTCACTGGAAGATGACCTGATGCGTCTGTTCGGCTCGGAGAGACTGATGAATATTTTTAATTCTCTGGGAATAGCCGACGGTGAACAGATTGAGCATAAAATGCTGTCAAATGCGATTGAGAAGGCACAAAAGAGAATTGAGAGCAACAACTTTGGTATAAGAAAGAATCTATTGGAATACGACCAAGTAAACAATGAGCAAAGAGAAGTTATATATGCAGAAAGAAGAAGAGTCCTGGATGGAGAAAGCATGCGGGATACCATATATAAGATGATTACTGATACGGTTGAGGGCTGTGTAAATGCCTGCATAAGCGAGGATCAACCTGCCAGTGAATGGGATTTGAATGAGTTAAACAACCTTTTACTTCCCATAATACCAATGGATCCGGTTGTTATCAAACCTGAACAGATGAAGAGCATTAAGAAAAACGATCTGATTCAGCAATTAAAGGAAATAGCTGTTAAGCTTTATGAGGAAAAAGAAGCACAGTTTCCTGAGATTGAGCAGTTAAGAGAAATAGAGCGAGTCATACTCCTTAAGTCAATCGACAGAAAATGGATGGATCATATTGATGATATGGACCAGCTACGCCAGGGAATCGGTCTTCAGGCCTATGGTAACCGTCAGCCTATCGTGGAATATAAATTCCAGGGATACGAAATGTTTGAGGCTATGACGGCTGCTATTCAAGAGGAAACAGTTAAGGCTTTAATGCATGTTAGAATTGAGCAGAAGGTCGAGAGAGAACAGGTTGCAAAGGTAACCGGTACAAATAGGGATGACAGCTTAGCCAATGCACCCATCAGAAGAACGGGTAAAAAGATACAGCCTAATGATCCATGCCCCTGTGGCAGCGGAAGAAAATATAAACATTGTTGTGGGCGAAATGCCTAATCATAAAGATAAAGAGGTGATTAAGTGGTTGAGCTAGATCAGTTTAAATATACATTGGAATCCTACGAAAAACCACTGGTTGAAGTGGGGGATTCACTTTGACCTTTCAGGAAAGAAATTAAGAATAGCTGAAATACAAAAAATAATGGCAGAGTCGGATTTTTGGGATGATGCCAATAAAGCTCAGATTATCATGAAGGAGCTTACAAAGCTAAAAGGTACAGTAGATGAATATAATAGATTAAAATCAGAATATGATGATGTTGCCACACTAATCCAGATGGGATATGAGGAAGGTGATGAATCCTTAATACCGGAGATAGAGGAAGCCTTGAATATGTTTATAGCTGATTTAGAAGATTTAAAGCTAAAGACATTGTTATCGGAGCCTTATGACAGCTATAATGCAATTCTCACTTTGCATGCCGGTGCAGGGGGAACAGAAAGCTGTGACTGGGCAAGCATGCTTCTTAGAATGTACCAAAGATGGGCCGATAAGAGAGGTTATAGCACTCAAATCCTTGACTTTTTGGATGGTGATGAGGCGGGTTTTAAATCGGTTACACTGCAGGTTAATGGTGATAATGCTTTTGGTTACCTTAAATCTGAGCGTGGAGTACACCGTTTAGTTAGGATATCGCCCTTTAATGCCGCAGGCAAACGTCAAACGTCCTTTGTGTCGTGTGATGTCATGCCTGATATTGAGGAGGATACGGGAATCGAGATTGATGAGAAGGATTTAAGAATTGACACCTATCGCTCGAGCGGTGCAGGAGGACAGCATGTTAATAAAACATCATCCGCCATCAGGATTACTCACATTCCTACTAACATCGTGGTACAATGTCAGAATGAACGATCCCAGCTTCAGAATAAGGATAAGGCAATGCAGATGCTTAAGGCCAAATTATTCCTTATGAAACAGCAGGAAAATCAGGAGAAAATACAGGGGATCAGAGGTGAGGTTAAGGAAATAGGATGGGGTAATCAGATTCGTTCCTATGTTCTGCAACCATATACTATGGTAAAGGACCATAGAACCAATGAGGAAGTCGGTAATGCAACCAGTGTCCTTGACGGAAACCTGGACCCATTCATAAATTCATACTTAAAATGGAATGCAAAGAAATAATCCTAAAAAATAGCCTATACTTATGATTAAGGAAGAGGGAGATTATTAATGAGTACTAAAAAGGTGGTTTTCCGATTAAACGAAGAGGAATATGGAATCGATATTTCTGAAGTGAACACTGTTGAAAAGGATATGGTTATTAAGAGAATGCTCAAATCACCGAATAACGTTAAGGGCAAGACGAATTTACGCGGCAATGATATCCCTGTTTATAGTCTCAGGAGAAAGTTTGGCTTTAAGGATATAAAGCCTGATAAGAACACCAGACATTTAATTATCAGCGTGGATGAAATGGATATAGCATTCGAGGTTGACCAGGTTAAGGGCATCATCGATATTGAAGAATCTAACATCTTTGATGTTCCCGAAGTTATAAAATGTGATAATACACAGTATATAAAATCTATAGCAAATGTAAACGGTGAACTCGTTCTGGTTTTGGACAGTAAATTTCTTGTGGATAATGAAGAGCTATTAGCCTTACAGGCTAAAAATAAAAGGTAATATGCTAAGAATGAGATTTTCTTAGCGGAGTGGAGGATGAGATGAGAAAGAGATTTTTTGGGTTATTGAGTATCACAATATTGTTGTCGACATTGTTATTGGTGGGATGTGGTTCTAAGAAAGAAACCATAATTGTCGGAACAGAGGCAGGATTTGCACCCTATGAATATATGAAGGGTAATGAGGTTGTCGGAGTAGACATGGATATAGCCAAGGCAATTGCTGACCACCTGGGAAAAGAGCTTGAAATCAGGAATATGGATTTTGACGGAGCACTTTTGGCTGTTCAAAACGGTACCGTTGATTTCGTGGCAGCAGGCGTATCTGTAGATGAAGAAAGAGCATTGGTAATGGATTTTTCCATCGATTATGTTGATTCCACCGAGGTTGTAGTAGTAAACAAGGATAATCCCACTGTGGCAAGTATAGATGATTTGGATGGTAAAATTATTGGTGTACAGCAGGGTAATATCGCCGATTTTTGGGTTGAGGAGAATGTAGAAGCCAAGGAAATAAAGCGTTATACTAAGTTTGCCCAAGCAGCAGAGGATTTAAAGAACGGTAAAATAGACTGCATAGTCATGGACCAATTTCCTGCTGAAGACATGGTAGCAACCAATCCTGAGCTTACAATTCTAGACGGAGTATTATTCGAGGATAAATATGCAATTGCCGTAAAGAAGGGCAATAAGGAACTGCTCGATGAAATTAATAAAGTTATTGAGAAATTGAAAGATGAAGGAAAGATTGACGAATTTATGGCTAATCATACCAAATAGGTAACAAGGTCTGCAACGTACCTAAAATGTTGTAGGGGCTGTGTTAAAAGTACAGCCCCATATTAATTTACTAACATCATAAATTACAACACCATAGGAGGTGAGCACGAGGTGTATTTATCAGGTTCATGGATAAACGGATTTTTTTCTGCCATAGCCGATTGGGCTAAGGGTATTTATATGTCGTTCTATAATGCAATCGTTCCGGACCAAAGATATCTTTCCTATCTGCAGGGACTTAAGATAACGTTATTGATATCTTTCTTTGCAATTATTTTGGGTATACTAATCGGTGTTCTTGTAGCGGTGTTTAAAGTGACGGCTACAAACTATAAGATGAAGTGGCTTTCATCTATCTGTAATGTATATATCAATGTAATAAGGGGAACACCGCTTATGGTTCAGCTTCTTATTATATATAATTTGATATTTACATCACGAAATTCCAATGAGATAATTATAGGCTCTGTCTGCTTTGGAATAAATTCCGGTGCATATGTGGCTGAAATCATCCGTGCCGGAATTGAATCAATCGATAATGGACAAATGGAAGCAGGACGTTCTCTTGGAATGAGTTATATACAAACAATGAGAAAGATTATTCTGCCACAGGCAGTTAGAAATATACTTCCTGCTCTGGGTAACGAATTCATAGTATTAATTAAGGAGACTTCAGTCGCAAGTGTTATAGCAGTAACAGATCTGACGAAGGCAGCCCAGTATATTGGGTCAAGAACCTGGGACATATTGCCTCCGCTTATAATAGCTGCTCTATGCTATTTGGTTATAGTCATGGGTCTGTCTAAGCTAATGTCTGTGTTTGAAAGGAGGCTTGCTAGGAGTGATTACAGTTAAGAATCTGAAGAAGACCTTTGGAGACAATATGGTCTTGAATAATATAAATGAGACTATTAATAAAGGTGAAAAGGTTGTAGTTATAGGGCCTTCCGGATCCGGTAAATCGACTTTTTTACGTTGCTTAAATCTTTTAGAGGAGCCTACAGAGGGTGAAATATGGTTTGAGGATAAAAACATAACAGATAAGAATGCCAATATCAATCAAATCAGACAGAAGATGGGTATGGTTTTTCAGCAGTTTAATCTGTTTCCTCATCTTAGTGTATTAGAAAATATTACTCTGGCACCGGTTCAGCTTGGTATTATGACCAAGGCCGATGCTAAGGACAAGGCGATGGAGTTGCTCAACAGAATCGGTCTGACAGAAAAAGCCGATTCGTACCCCAATAAGCTGTCCGGAGGACAAAAGCAGCGTATTGCAATAATAAGAGCCTTAGCTATGAATCCGGATGTTATGCTTTTTGATGAACCAACCTCTGCTCTCGACCCTGAAATGGTCGGAGAGGTATTGGATTTGATGGCCAGTTTGGCGGAGGAAGGTATGACCATGGTAGTCGTAACCCATGAGATGAGATTTGCTAAGAAAGTGGCCACAAGAGTACTTTTTATGGATGAGGGAAAAATAGTTGAGCAAAATACTCCTGACGAATTTTTTGATAATCCCAAGCATCCAAGACTACAGGAATTTCTCTCTAAGATTTTATAGCTTTCATGCATCTTATTATGAATTAAATATATAATCATAGAGTTGGTTTAGTGTATTATCATATGCTTGATCGGCTCTTTTTTAATGATATTTTATACAATAAATTTATATATTTTTACATATAACAAAGCATAAGTAACAAAGTTGTTTTTTTCTCAATTCTAAGTGGAAATGAGTATTGCATTATACATAAATATATGATAAGATTTCTTTCTATGAAAGACAGTTGTACCTGTGATACACACATGCAATGATAAATATTCGTCAGGAGGTATGTAATAGTGAGGGATGAACAATATTATATTGTGAAAAAAAAGGCTGTTCCCGAGGTACTTCTTAAGGTTGTAGAAGCAAAAAGACTTCTTGATTCGGAACGGGTAATGACGGTACAGGAGGCAACTGACATGGTTCAAATAAGCAGGAGCTCCTTTTATAAGTATCGTGATGATATTTTTCCTTTTTATGAGCATACAAGAGGAAAGACAATCACCTTTATGATACAAATGGATGATACTCCCGGGTTATTATCAAAGGTGCTTAACCATGTTGCGAAATCCCAGGCGAATATCCTAACAATCCATCAGACAATTCCGGTCAACAAGATAGCGATGTTGACATTGAGTATAGAGATATTACCACAGACAGAAGGAATTTCTGAAATGCTGGAGACTGTTGAAGGGTTAGATGGCATTCATTATGTCAAAATATTGGCCAGAGAATAAAATTTATCAGCTAGAATGGAGGATTATAATGATAAATATAGCGGTACTAGGTTATGGTACGATTGGGTCAGGTGTAGTCGAGGTCCTAAAAACAAATGGAGACAGTATTCGCAAACGTGCAGGAGATACAATTAATATAAAATATGTGTTAGATATCAGAGATTTCCCCGGAGATCCGATTATGGATATTCTGGTTCATGATGTAAATATAATTTTGAATGATCCTGAAGTTAATATTGTGGTCGAGGTTATGGGAGGGATTGAACCCGCTTATACCTATGTAAAAGAAGCGCTTCTTAAGGGAAAAAGCGTAATAACCTCCAATAAAGAGCTGGTGGCAAAGCATGGAGCCGAGCTGCTGGATATTGCCAAGGAAAGAGCGCTGAACTTTCTGTTCGAGGCAAGCGTAGGAGGAGGAATACCAATTATTCGTCCCTTAAATCAGTCGTTGACAGCCGATGAAATAGTGGAGATTACCGGTATCTTAAACGGTACAACTAATTATATTCTGACGAAAATGAGCGAAGAGGGAATAGGATTTGCCAAGGCATTAAAGAATGCCCAGGATTTAGGCTATGCGGAAAGAGACCCGTCCGCTGACGTAGAGGGTTATGATTCCTGCAGGAAGATAGCAATCCTTTCATCCTTGGCTTATGGTATGCAGGTAGATTTTGAAGATATTTATACTGAAGGAATTGCAGATATTACCGATATAGACATCAGCTATGCAAAGGCGCTTAACGCCAGGATTAAGTTGTTTGCAACCAGCGTTAAGGAAAATGATGATAATGTATTTGCAATGGTTGCTCCGATTATGATAAGGGCAAATCATCCTCTATATAGTGTAAATGATGTTTTCAATGGCATATACGTTCGTGGAAATGTCATAGGGGATGTAATGTTTTATGGAAGTGGTGCCGGGAAGCTTCCTACAGCAAGTGCTGTAGTGGCTGATGTGGTAGATGCTGCAAAGCATCTAAGCAAAAACATCTGGACCATATGGAGCAGCAAGAAGCTGGAGTTGGTTAGTATAGACAAGGTTAAGAACAGATTCTTTGTAAGGGTTGCAAAGGATAAGAATTCTAACGAGGATATTAAAGCCATATTTGGAGAGATTGAGGAAGTTCCTGAGGTTGTTAAGAATGAACTGGCATTTATCACACCTCTGATAACCGAGGGGGAAATGCAGGAAAAGAAAGAGCGTATTAACGGATTATTAGGAAGCATACGAATAAGATTTTAATTTAAGAAGGGGCATAAGAACGTGAAATACATTGTGATACTAGGGGATGGAATGTCAGATGAACCAATCCCAATGCTGGATGGAAAAACGCCACTGATGGCGGCCAAGACACCCTGTTTAAATTATTTGGCAAAGAAATCGGAAATAGGACTTGCCCATACCATTCCTAAGGGAATGAAGCCGGGAAGCGATACAGCCAACCTTTCTGTACTAGGATATGATCCCAGTATTTATTATTCAGGAAGGTCTCCTCTGGAAGCTTTAAGTATAGGGGTAGATATGAAGGATACGGATATAGCCCTTAGATGTAACCTGGTGACTTTATCAGAGGAGGGCTCCTATGAGAATAAAACCATTATAGATCACAGCTCTGATGAGATATCCACAGAAGATGCTGAAATCCTAATGGAGGAAGTAAAAAAGAGGCTGGAGAATGATATATATAAATTCTATGTCGGGACCAGCTATCGACATTTGACTATATGGGAACAAGGAAGAGTTATTGACCTTGCACAACCCCATGATATTCTGGGTAAAATAATAGGAGAGTATATTCCTAAAGAAGAAGCCTTAAGGGAGATGATGATAAAAAGCTACGATATTCTCAACAATCATCCTCTAAATATAAGACGCAAGGAGCAAGGTCTTAATAAAGCTAATTCCATATGGTTCTGGGGAGCAGGAACAAAGCCCTCACTATCATCCTTTGAGGAAAAGAATAATAAAAAGGGAGCCATGATATCAGCAGTTGATTTACTAAAGGGCATAGCAGTCGGGACCGGAATGAAGGTATTGGAGGTACCGGGTGCTAACGGTACACTTCATACTAATTATGAGGGTAAAGCTAAGGCTGCACTGGAGGTACTCCTAAAAGACGATTATGATTTTGTCTATATCCATGTGGAAGCACCGGATGAGATGGGACATCAGGGAAGTATAGAAAACAAAATCAAAGCGATAGAATATCTGGACCAAAGAGTTATAAGACCGGTCTTGGAGGGAATGGAGGGAGCCGGTGAGGATTTTAGAATGCTAATAATGCCCGATCATCCTACACCGATTCGTTGTCGGACCCATACCGATGATCCGGTACCATATCTTATATATGACAGTAGACAGANTACTGAAAGCAGCTTTCTTTATAATGAAGCTGAGGCTAAAAAGAGTGGAAATGTTATCCTTAAGGGACACACTGTCATTGACAGACTATTTGATGAAAATTTATTGTTAGGAGGCAGCTATGCTAATAGTTAAAAAGTTTGGCGGTACATCCGTCGCCGATAAAGAAAGAATATTTAACGTTGCCGGACGAATTGCAGAAGACTATAAAAAAGGCAACGAAATAGTGGTTGTATTATCAGCAATGGGAAAACAAACCGATATATTGATACAAATGGCAAAGGACATAAATCCCAATGCTCCAAAACGTGAGATGGATATGCTTCTTACGACCGGGGAGCAAATGTCGGTGGCATTAATGGCGATGGCATTGGATGCCCTAAACGTACCGGCTGTTTCGCTGAATGCTTATCAGGTTGCAATGCATACCACATCGGTATACAGCAATGCAAGAATAAAGAGAATCGACACAGACAGAATAAAAAACGAGCTGGAGAACAGGCGGGTAGTTATAGTCACAGGCTTCCAGGGAGTAAATAAATTCGATAATTATACGACCCTCGGAAGAGGAGGATCGGATACCACTGCGGTAGCTTTGGCAGCCGCCCTCCATGCAGACAAATGTGAGATTTATACGGATGTTGACGGAGTATATACCGCAGATCCGAGAATAGTTCCCACAGCCAAGAAATTNAGTGAAATAACATACGACGAAATGCTTGAAATGGCATCCTTGGGTGCAGGGGTTTTGCATAATCGTTCTGTTGAAATGGCAAAGAAATACGGTGTACAGCTGGTGGTTCGATCCAGCTTAAATGAAACTGAAGGTACCATAGTTAAGGAGGTAGTAAACATGGAGAAAATGCTAGTCAGCGGTGTAGCTTCCGATAAAAATACAGCCCGTATCGCTGTAATAGGATTGGATGATCAACCGGGAGTTGCTTTTAAACTATTTAATCATTTAGCAAGACATAATGTTAATGTGGATATTATTCTACAGTCAATCGGAAGAGACGGAACCAAGGATATCAGCTTCACTGTTAGAGAGGATGATTTAGAGGAAGCGGTAGCCACCATAGAACGTCACCGCCAAGGCAGCCTGAAATGTCAGAAGATAGACGTCGAAAGAGGAGTTGCGAAGGTCTCCATAGTGGGAGCCGGTATGATGACTAATGCAGGTGTTGCAGCAAAGATGTTTGAAGCCCTGTATGATGTAGGCGTTAACATCAAGATGATTTCTACCTCAGAGATTAGGGTTACCGTATTAATAGATGAGGTTCATGTCGAAAAGGCAATGAATGCTGTTCATGAGAAGTTTCTGTTGTCTCAGATTTAACATATTTAAGGGGATGTTTTATTGATATAAAACATCCCCGTATCCTTATATTATATAATTCACATTCATACCCTTTATAACACTGCCCTCCAAGGATTTTCTCATGTTTTCATAAGGATTGGAGGTATCATATTTTATCTGCGATCTTGTAATCCCACCTGCTACATAGGGAGTATGACATTCCGGACAAACCGCCATTTTAAGACTGACAGAGGCGTACACGACCCTACCGCCTTTTTGATTTGCATCTCTATAGGCATTAGTAACATGCTCCTGTTCGTGAGCAGAGACCATAGCATAGGAGGATTTAGGTGAGATATGGGTTGGGGTTTGAAAAGACACATTGCTGTCATTTGAGGCGTCTACATATCTCCTATTCTTACATGTTTGGCACTCTGCCGGTCTTGTCTCGTTGACAAGCATTTTATCTTTTCCGATTGGATCCGTATTCGTGACCTTACTTACAGGTTCAATTGGTTTATTCCAAGATACATTTCCCACAGTATAATATCCAAGCGGCCCTATCACATAGATTCCTCCTTTCTTATTTTCTACCTATATTATATAACTATTTCAAATTGATGTAAAGATTTGGACAAACACAAGATAATTAAGTGTTCATTGATTTTCATCGATCCATTTGGTATTATAAGAATGTTATAAATTGGTGCAGCTATTCAGCATCGATATTTAATAGTACTGAAATTATCAAAGAAATACTAAATTAATATTGAGGAGTATGAAATGGATATTTTAAGACAACTGAAAGAAGAACTTAATATACGCTTAGAGCAGGTTGAAGCTGCGGTTAAGCTAATTGACGAAGGCAATACAATACCTTTTATTGCAAGATACCGTAAGGAGGCGACGGGCTCCTTAGATGATGAACAGTTGAGAAATCTTCATGAGAGACTTCAGTATTTAAGAAATCTTGAGGAAAAGAAGACTCAGGTTTTAAATAGTATAGAGGAACAGGGTAAGCTGACCGAGGAGTTAAGGCAGCAGATTCTTGAGGCTAAGACAATGGTCGTTGTAGACGATTTATATCGTCCGTATAGGCCAAAGCGAAGAACCAGAGCCACGATTGCCAAAGAAAAGGGGCTTGACGGACTGGCTGAAATTATNAAGGCTCAGGAAACCGACAAACCGATAAGCGAGCATGCGAAAGATTATCTTTCCGAGGAGAAGGAAGTGACTACCGTAGAGGCAGCCATCGCCGGAGCCATGGATATCCTTGCAGAGGAGGTGTCTGACGAAGCGGAGTTTAGAAGCTANATCCGTGAAGCCACCACGAAGGAAGGAAAGCTTATATCGATAGCAAAGGATGAGAATGCTCAATCGGTATATGAAATGTATTATGACTTTGAGGAGGATATCGAAAAGATAGCCGGTCATAGGGTACTGGCCATAAATCGTGGTGAAAAGGAAAAGTTCCTTACTGTAAAAATTGCCGCTCCTGAGGAAAGAATCCTTAGGTACCTGGAAAAGAAAATAATTACCAATGATAATACTCATACGAATGATATACTCAGGGCTATGNTCGAAGACAGCTATAAGAGGTTAATTGCTCCTGCAATCGAAAGAGAAATCAGAAATGATCTGACCGAAAAGGCTGAAGATGGGGCAATTAAGGTATTCGGGAAAAACCTTGTGCAGTTATTGATGCAGCCCCCTATAACAGGTCATGTCGTACTGGGGTGGGATCCGGCATATCGTACCGGATGTAAACTGGCAGTGGTTGACAGCACCGGAAAAGTTCTTGATACAGTTGTTATATATCCGACACCTCCGCAAAACAGGATTGAAGAGTCAAAGAGAATACTCAAGAATCTGATAGATAAATATAATATCACCATAATATCTGTCGGTAACGGAACCGCTTCCAGAGAGTCTGAGCAGGTCATTGTAGAACTGATAAAAGAAATTAAAAGACCTATAAGCTATGTAATAGTTAATGAAGCCGGTGCATCGGTATATTCAGCCAGTAAGCTGGCTACCGAGGAGTTTCCTAATTTTGATGTCGGACAAAGGAGTGCTGCTTCCATAGCAAGACGGTTGCAGGATCCGCTGGCTGAGCTGGTTAAAATTGATCCGAAATCTATAGGGGTCGGACAGTATCAACATGATATGAACCAGAAAAAGCTTTCGGAAGCCTTATCCGGAGTGGTCGAGGATTGTGTTAACAAGGTTGGTGTGGATTTAAATACCGCATCCGTGTCTTTATTAGAATATGTATCCGGTGTAAATAAGACTATAGCTAATAATATTGTGGCCTATAGGGAAGCAAACGGAAGGTTTTATAATAGAAACGAGCTGTTAAAGGTGGCAAAGCTTGGACCTAAGGCTTTTGAGCAATGCGCAGGCTTTCTTCGCATTCGTGACGGAGATAATCCTCTGGATGCAACCGGTGTTCATCCTGAATCCTATGAGGCTACAAAGACACTGTTGCTTAAGTTGGGGATGACCCTGGATGATATAAAGCAAATACAGGCAAAGGCATCTTCAGCCGGCTCAAAGAAGGAATCTAAAAAGGATAGCGTCTCAAGGAGTAACAGGGATAAAAGAAAATCAGGTCTGGTGGTAAAATCACAGGATACAGCACTTGCCAAGGCTTTAGCAGCAGCCGTGTCAGGAGCTTCTGCTCCCGTCGCAACTGCTTCTGATGATGAAATACAGGATTATAACGGCTCAATTCTGAGCAGGAAAATCGGAGATATTGGAAAGCTTTCCAAAGAGCTTGGANTCGGTGATATCACATTAGCGGATATAATAAAGGAATTGGAAAAACCGGGAAGAGATCCCAGAGATGAGATGCCAAAGCCNATTCTAAGGACAGATGTCCTTGAAATTTCCGATTTAAAGGAAGGCATGATATTAAAGGGAACCGTTCGAAATGTTATTGACTTTGGAGCATTTGTGGATATCGGAGTTCATCAGGACGGTTTGGTTCATATATCTCAGCTGTCCAACAAGCGTTTTGTTAAGCATCCTCTGGATGTGGTTAGCGTAGGGGATATAGTTGAGGTNAAGGTGCTTAGTGTTGATGCCTCTAAGAATAGAATTGCATTGTCAATGATATTGTAACATCTGGGATTTATGCATATCGCATATAAATATAGGATTATGAATCATATATTTGTATTCATATTTTATTGACATTAAAATATTATTGATATAAGATAATAATGTAAAAATAATATAAGGTAAATCTTCGGGGCAGGGTGAAATTCCCGACCGGCGGTATAGTCCGCGACTCATCGTGAGTAGAATAGATATTCACTATGATTGATTTGGTGAAATTCCAAAACCGACAGTAAAGTCTGGATGTGAGAAGAATAATAGTCATGCTTGGCTTATAATGCCCCCGATATATATTCGGGGGCTTTTAATTGAAAATTGTTAAGCAGCTATTATAGCCTATAACCGAGATTTTTCCTTTATCAAAAAGGAGAGGTTGATAAAAATGATTAAAACTGACTGCAAACAAAGAGCAATAAATCTTTTATCGGTCAAATCCATGACAATCATGGCTTTACTCGGAGCTATTTCAGTGGTTTTAATGCTGTTTGAAGTTCCCCTGTGGTTCGCACCACCTTTTTATGAGCTGGATTTTAGTGAAGTACCTGTACTTATTGGAGCATTTGCATTAGGACCGGTAGCCGGCATTATAATTGAAATGTTAAAGATATTATTAAACTTAGTTATAACAGGCACTGATACGGCAGGAGTCGGTGAACTGGCTAATTTTCTGATTGGCTGTTCATTTATAGTACCTGCATCGATGATTTATTATAGGAACAAGACAATAAAGACCGCAATTATTGGAATGATAACCGGAACTGCATGCATGGTAGTTCTAGGCAGCTTCATGAATGCCTTCGTGCTTCTTCCTGCGTATGCGTACTTCTTTAAAATGCCTGTTGATGCTTTAATTGAAANGGGTACTAAGGTAAATTCCAAAATTAAGAGTATGTCATCATTTGTTTTCTATGCAGTAATACCCTTTAATCTTCTTAAGGGAGTGGCTGTATCGCTGATTACTCTGGTAATATACAAAAGGATTAGTGGAATAATTAAGACTTTAGTAGGAACGAAATAAAATTTTAGTACTCTTAAAGTAAATTAAGTGATAATATAGGANTTATGATATAATAAATCATAGAGATACAAANATTTATTTAAGAGGAAAACAGATGAAATTTGAGAGCTATAGTGCAGAGGATACCTACAGAATAGGATATGATTTGGGCTGTAAGGCGTCTAGGGGCCAGATATATTGCATAAATGGTGATCTGGGTGCCGGAAAGACCGTATTTACTCAGGGCTTTGCAAAGGGACTGGGTGTGGAAGAACCGGTCAACAGCCCAACATTTACAATTATTCAGGAATATGAGGGCAGGGATATGCCCTTTTACCATTTTGATGTCTATCGTATAGGAGATATATCTGAGATGGATGAAATAGGCTATGAGGATTACTTCTACGGAGAGGGTGTCTGTCTGATTGAATGGGCAGAGCTGATAAATGAAATTCTTCCAATAGAAAGGAAAACCGTTAACATCAGGAAGAATTTGGCCAAGGGATACGATTATAGAGAAATTGAAATTAATTAGAGATAAGGTGAGATATAATGAGAATATTGGCATTGGACAGCTCAGGATTAGTGGCAACTGTAGCCATTGCATCGGAGGATACCATAATTGCAGAATATACAATAAATTATAAGAAGACACATTCGCAGACATTGATACCTATGTTGGATGAAATAGTCCGCATGGTGGACTTGGATTTATCTGAGGTGGACGCGATTGCGGTTACCTCGGGGCCGGGGTCCTTCACCGGTCTAAGGATTGGTTCGGCAACTGCTAAGGGTCTGGGACTTGCTTTGGATAAGCCAATAATATCCGTACCGACTGTTGACAGCCTGGCCTATAATCTGTTTGGCACAGACCGGATGATATGTCCGATTATGGATGCAAGAAGGAATCAGGTATATACAGGATTATATGAATTTATTGAAGATAAGCTTGTAGTAATATCTGAGCAGAAGGTAGTAGATATAGATGAGATTATAGATGAAATAAATACAAAGGACAGAAGCGTAATATTTCTTGGAGACGGGGTACCTATTCACAGGGATAGGATAGCAGAGCGTGCTAAAGCATACAGTTTCGCACCTTTGCATATGAACAGACAGAGAGCAGGAGCAGTTGCAGCCCTTGGTTTGGAATATTATAAGGAGAAGCGTATAGAATCACCTGCAGAGCATCAGCCTGTGTATCTACGGGTTAGTCAGGCTGAACGGGAACGGGCTGAAAAGCTAAGGCGTGAGAAGGACATTGATACTAAGTAGCCTATTGAGGTTAAGGAGATAAAGATGCTTATAAGGGATATGACCGTTGCTGATTTGGATGAAGTATATGCCATAGAAAAGGAAACCTTCTCTGACCCATGGAGCAAAACCTCATTATTAGAGTCAATATCAGATCCGAATAATCATTATATCGTTACAATAACAGACGGAATTATCGTCGGATATTGCGGTTATTGGGGTATAGCGGGAGAAGGACATATATACAATGTAGCAGTTAAGGAAAGCCATAGAGGACAGGGAATCGGTTATAGAATGCTGGATTATTTAATTAATCAAGCCCGAAGTAGGGGTATCACCTCATTAACTCTGGAGGTAAGGCAGTCAAATGAGCCCGCCATACAACTTTATAAGAAGCTGGGATTTATAGAGGCGGGTATAAGAAAAGAGTTTTATTCTAATCCTTCAGAGGATGCTATAATTATGTGGAACAGCCCGATACAATAATTCCCACTGTAAATATCATTAGGTTGGGCTTATAATGATATTAACAGCTGGAGCTGCCGTGTATCAAATCAGGAGGGATAGGTCGTGGAAAGAGCAGTAAATAACGAAAGCGGGGACAAGCATATCTACTGTAATTCTTGTGGAAAAAAGCTTAAGGTGGAGAATGGTATATTAAAAGAGGATGCCTTTGAGGCAACTAAGGAATGGGGATACTTTTCTAATTGGGATACTCAGATTCACCGCTTTAATCTGTGTGAGGCTTGTTATCGAAATATAATAAGCGGATTTGTGATTCCTGTCGAGGTTAGAAAAAAACTAGAAGTGCTGTAATTAAAATAGGGTGAGAAAAGGAAGACGACATTAGGCTGATTCATGCAGGGATAAACGTCTTCTTTTTTAATATATGATTAGGTTAATATTTAAATCTTGTAGCGTATACCGCTTTGTAGTAGAATTAGTTTTATAATAAATTGTATAATGTCGATAAATAATATAGATAGATAATTTAGCACTAGGAAAGGTACGGATTGTATAATGTTAGATGTATGTTTATTGGGAACGAGTGGGATGATGCCTTTGCCGGGAAGATGGCTGTCAGCCCTGATGACCAGATATAATGGAAGAAGTCTTTTAATTGATTGTGGAGAAGGAACACAAATAGCGATTAAAGAAAAAGGTTGGAGTGTTCATTCAATAGATATCATTTGTATAACACATTTTCATGGGGACCATATAAGCGGACTCCCGGGATTATTATTATCAATGGGTAATTCGGATCGGACAGAACCTATATATATGGTCGGTCCCAAGGGGTTGAAAAGAGTCGTAGATTCCTTAAGAGTGATAGCTCCTGAGCTACCGTTTGAAATTATGTTTATTGAGCTTACGGAGCCTGAGCAGGAATTAGACTTATGTGGATATACCATCAGGGCATTTTATGTTAAGCATAACATTCCCTGTTATGGTTATAGTATTTTAATTAAAAGAGGGGGTAGGTTTTACCCCGAAAGAGCTAAAGAAAATCAGGTTCCCATTAAGCTATGGAACCGACTTCAAAAGGGTGAGACCGTGGTGGAAGACGGCAGGACATATACACCAGACATGGTACTTGGGCCCGAGAGAAAGGGTATCAAACTAACTTACTGTACTGATACAAGACCTACTAAAGCAATTGTTCATAATGCCAAAGGAGCGGATTTATTAATTTGCGAGGGTATGTACGGCGATAAGGAAAAGGATATAAAGGCTAAGGAATATAAGCACATGACCTTCAGTGAAGCGGCTACTGTTGCCAAAGAGGCTAATGTAAAGGAGTTGTGGCTGACACATTACAGCCCTTCTTTAGCCAGGCCTGAGGATTTTGTCGATGAGGCTAAACGCATATTTCCAAATACAATCCCGGGGAGGGACAGAAAGAGCATTACCTTAGAATTTGATAAGAATGAGTAGGCATTATTTAAATTAGTGGGAGGTGTTCAAATGAAAAATGCAAAGAGACCAATGTCGGCTATATTTACGGTTATATCGATTGCTGCAGTTGTGCTTGTTATGATATATGTGAATCAGTCTAAGCAGGCAGACAAGCTCAAGGAAACATCTATGGAAAAATTATCCGAAGCAGAAAAACTGCTGGAGATTGATTTTGAAAAGGAATATCCCAAAGAGCCAAGAGATGTTGCCATGCTTCATGGTGATATGACAAGGCTTTTGTATTCGGGAGTCGAAGATGATGAAATTAAGAATTTAGCCATAAAGATAAGAGAGCTATATGATGAGGAGTTTTTGGAAAATAATCCGGAGGAACAATATTTAACTGACTTATATTCTGACATAGCATATTGGAATCAGATGAATTGGCGTATAGAGTATAATGCGGTGGTAAGTGAGGATAAAGAAGAAAACTACGCTATAGATGGGAAGCAGTATTCCACAGCATTTATATCATTTACTATTACAGGCAAGGGAAAAACATCTGAGCTTAGACGCTACATTTTACGAAAGGACAAGGAAAATAAGTGGAAGATTCTTGGCTGGGAGTACATGACTGACAGCAGGAATTAGCTTTAATATTAACGAAAGCAGAAAGAGGAAATTATGCAAGGAAATGACATTAATATATTAGCAATTGAGACATCCTGTGATGAAACGGCTGCCGCCGTAGTAAGAAACGGCAGGGATGTACGNTCCAATATTATATCATCACAGATAGAGCTCCATAAATTATATGGAGGTGTTGTACCTGAGATTGCATCCAGAAAGCATATAGAAAAAATCAACCAGGTAATAGAGGAGGCTATGAATACGGCAGGCTTAATTCTGGATGATATCGATGCAATCGGTGTAACTTACGGACCCGGTCTCGTCGGGGCATTACTGGTAGGGGTTGCAGAGGCTAAGGCTATAAGCTTTGCCACAAAGAAACCGTTAATCGGAGTACATCATATAGAAGGGCATATATCGGCCAATTATATTGAACACCGTCAGTTAGAGCCTCCGTTTATATGCCTGATAGTCTCCGGAGGACATACTCATCTGGTGCTTGTTAAGGATTACGGAGAATACGAAATAATAGGAAGAACCAGGGACGATGCTGCGGGAGAGGCATTTGACAAGGTTGCCAGGGCTATAGGTCTGGGGTATCCAGGAGGTCCGAAGATTGATAAATTATCAAAGCAGGGAAACGCTGATACTATCCAATTTCCCAGGGCAAGCATCGAAGGTGCACCCTATGATTTTAGTTTTAGTGGATTAAAGTCAGCTGTACTAAATTATCTTAATTCGATGGAAATGAAGCATGAGGAAATAAACAGAGCCGACGTGGCAGCATCATTCCAAGAGGCAGTGATTGACGTGCTGGTAAGCAGGACTATACTCGCTGCAAAGGATTTTCAAATGAAGCAGGTTGCTATAGCCGGGGGTGTTGCAGCTAACTCGGCACTAAAGAGATCCATGTCTGATGCATGTAAGGAAAACGGATTGGAATTTTATTGCCCTTCATCGATTTATTGCACGGATAATGCGGCTATGATTGGTACGGCTGCTTATTATGAATATATCAAGGGGAATTTCAGCGGACTCGATTTGAATGCTGTTCCCAATTTGAAAATCGGAGAAAGATAATGTATGTTAAGATTATTAAATTACAGGAACAGCAGTGATATGACTAAGGTGGGAGGAATATGAAAAATAAGGTTACAGCTGTAATAATGGCAGCAGGACAGGGTAAACGAATGAACACTCCGGTTGCAAAACAGTTTATTATGCTGGAGGATAAGCCTGTTCTGTTTTATTCCATAAAATCATTTGAGGATAGCCTTGTAGATGAAATTATCATAGTATGCGGTCATGGACAGATAGACTACTGCACACATAATATTATTGAACCCTATGGCTTTAAAAAAATAACCCGTATAGTTGAGGGCGGAAAGGAAAGATATGACTCTGTGAGACTGGCGCTTTCGGCCATAGAGCAGACAGATTATGTACTGATTCATGACGGAGCCAGACCCTTTATATCCACAGCCTTAATAAATGAAGTGATTCAAGTGGTACGGCAGAGCAAGGCATGTATAGTGGCAGCACCGGTTAAGGATACCATAAAGATTGTTGATAAGGACGGGTGGATTAAAGAGACGCCTGACAGAGAATATATGTGGATGGCTCAGACACCGCAGGCATTTGAATATTCATCCATACGACGGGCCTATGCCCTACTGTTTGAAGAGGAAGAGGCTGACAGAAAAGTAATCACTGACGATGCAATGGTCTATGAAAGGTATATTAAGCGTCCCGTAAAAATAGTAAAGGGAGATTATAATAATATAAAACTGACTACACCGGACGATTTAATATTGGCTCAAGAGATAAAAAAGCAGGCAGAAATTTCGAAATCTTTTAAATTGTAATCAAAAAATGCACAATTCTCGATGAATAATTCAAAACCACTTGACAGAGGATTGTCGTGATGATACAATAGCTAAGCGACGTTTGGAGAGGTGTCCGAGTGGCTGTAAGGAGCTGGTCTTGAAAACCAGTGATTCCGCAAGGAACCGTGGGTTCGAA